>Ga0123355_10005225_pt1 | contig 18965 bp, 17 predicted proteins | sample TergutEmb28metaG_3_FD_89872 | JGI IMG/M metagenome (GOLD analysis project Ga0123355, IMG submission 89872) | Embiratermes neotenicus P1 segment gut microbial communities from Petit-Saut dam, French Guiana - Emb289 P1 | ecosystem: Host-associated > Arthropoda: Insects > Digestive system > Gut ... | reverse complement strand
GTAAAACACTCTGAAAGCGAGACGGATAACACTGAGTGTATTCGCGTAGCGAATATGCGAACGCCGTGCTTCTAGGCGGTTTCCGGGGAAGCTTGAAGAGATGTTTTTACTTGGAATACGTATGAAATATCGCCTTTGGCAATATTGACAAAACCGGATAATTATTTGTTCCAATCATCAGGATTTATGAGCCCAGTATACATCATTTTTTTGCTAAGTTTTAGTGCGTTTGCTCTTAATGCAAAGACCCGTCATCATGGGTCGTGATGACGGGCCTCAAGCACTGCATAATTAAATCAGTCTAAAGTGTTTCCTCGTTTGATTCTGGTGCATTGTCTTGTGCTTCAACTTGCGCTTCTACCCACGTTTCACATTGAGCCTCTTTCGGTTCGCTTTGCTTATCCATTTTTGTACTGGCGGCTTCAAGTGTCTTAGCCGCGAAATCCCTGCCGCCGATACCAAACGCAATGGCAAAGGCAACGGCAATGGCACAGAGGATTATGACAAACGCGGCGTTAACAATAAAGGCCGCGATATTAAGCTGGTTTAAAGTCATAAACACAGCCACCGCCATAATTACGCTTTTAATAAGCTTTGCAAACGCGGGGGAAATAGATGCGTGTTTCTTCAGCGTCTTCTCCAAGAAATTTGAAAGGAACAGCCCCAGCGCCAAGATAACAACAGCGCCCACAACGTGCGGCAAATAAGAAATAATCATTACGCCAAGGTCGTTGAGCACATCGAGGTACAGCACGCTAAAGGACTGGACTACAAAGAGTATAACAATAATGTACTTAACAAAATCGCCGATGATATTCGAAAGAAGAATCTTCTTTTCGCTACCGTCTTTGGAATTAAACATTTCTTTTGCCAGATTATTAATACCAATGCCGGAGAGGAACGCCGAAAGAAGCGAGCCTACAAGTTTCCCCAGCATAACGCCAACAAAAATTAGCAAAATAGCGGTAAAAACATTGGGAATCATAGCAAATATATCGTTTAGCATACCCATGGCCGGTACGCTTATTGCTTCGATGTTTAGTACATGCAAAGCGCTAATCGCGGCTACAATCAGGATTAGAGCATAAACAATATTTCCGATAAGAACCGAGAACCCGATTGTAGTCTCGTCCGGTTTTATGCCCATCTTCTCCTGGAGTTTGTCCAGCTTAACCCTGTCAAGGATATTTACAATTATCTGCTTTACTGTTTTGGCAAGCAGGTTACCTATTATGAATATCGCAATTGCGCCTATAATGCTGGGTAGATACCCCAGCAGCGAATCCATCATATTAGTAATAGGCTGGGATACACCGTGCAGGTTCAAGCTGTCCAAGATGCCTGGCAGGAAAAGCACAAACACCAATACAAACACAATCTTGCCGATTGTATCGACAAGTACGCTGTCTCCGCCGGCCTGTTCCTGACTTTGGTCATGTTTGTTGATTCTTTGGTCAAGTTTAAAGCGCCTGCAAAGCCTTACGACTATCGCTTTAGCGGCGAACGCGATTAAAACCGCAAGAAGCAGTAACAGTATCGCGTAGATAATTGACGGCAACCCGCCGACAAGGGACGACAAAAGCTGTTCTACATGTTGCATAATACCCCTCCTATTTTTGGATACTAAACTTGTAGCAATTATCACATCCACTATATGGAATGTCAATGATGCTTTTCCAAGTGCGAATTTGAATTTCCAATAGAGTATGAAATTAGCAACTTGAACCTTGTTGCTAATTTCATACTAAAATGTAATTCAAAATCGCACCTGCGGCGCAATCTATTTTTCCGTCACTTTAACCGCCCCGTTACCAAGAAGCCCTTCCAGCGCGTGTATCAAATCATCGCTTATGCTTACCCAGTATGACCTGTTAGCCAAAAACTTGCGGTTTTGTGCCTCGTTGTAAATCATTACCTGGGTGTCACCCCTGTACGCGGACAAAACATCCGTGATATGGCTGGGTGGCACCGGCCTGGATTTGGGGACTTTTACCCAAAGAGTCTTGGCCGCCGTGTCTTGTGGGATATCGTCATATAGCAACATATCATTGGCAATAATTTTCGTATCTTCGTCCTCTCGCACACTTGCTTTGCCCTGAACAATTACTACCTGGTCTGCGGCCAGCTTTGAGCCGAATTTCTCGTACAGCTTGTTAAATACCACAACCTCAACAGCCCCATACATATCCTCCACGGTCAGGAAGCAGAAGGGCTTGCTTTCCGCCTTGGTGTACTTCACGCTTTTGGCGGTAATCATGCCGCCGTATTTTACAGCTTGGCCGTCTGTTAGGGCAGGGGCCATCTCGGTAGTTTGTGAGTCTTCGCCGGCTGTTGTACTGTCCGCGCCAGAATAATCGCCGCCGCCGGGCCCGCCTTCCTCTCCATTTTCGCCGATGTTAAAGTCTAGGCTTGTATAGGTGGTGTACCGGCGCAATACGTCTTCATAATCCGAAAGAGGATGCCCGCTTACATATACCCCTAGCATCTCCTTCTCGTTGGCCAGTAGCATCCGTTTCGGCAATTCGCCAATCCTGGGCAGGTCGTCGGGTTCGTAGCTGTCTTCCGGTGATTCGTCCAGGTCAAACAGCGACATCTGGCCCTCGAGTGTCGTCTTCTTGGTGAGTTGCTGGCCGCTCATTATATTTTCGAACACAGTCATATACTGTGCGCGGCTTCCTCCCAAGGAATCAAATGCTCCAGCCTTAATCAAACTCTCAACGCACCGCTTATTAATATCATGGCTGGACATGCGCCTTATAAAGTCCGTGATGCCGCGGAACTTCCCGCCGCTCTCCCGCTCTTTAACAATTGCAATGACCACACCGCGCCCTACATTGCGTATCGCCGCAAGAGCGAAGCGGATATTATTGCCGGCAACGCTAAAGGCCAGCTGCCCCTCGTTTATATCCGGGGCAAGGAGCTTAATGCCCATCTTTTTACACTCGTGGATATACCCGGCCACCTTGCCTGTGCTGTCCATATATGAAGTCATGGTTGCCGCCATAAACTCAACCGGGTAATAGCATTTTAGCCATGCGGTCTGGTAGCTTACAACGGCATAGCCCGCCGCGTGGGATTTGTTAAACGCGTAAGCGGCGAAGTCCGTCATATCGTCAAAGATTTGGACTGCAACCCTCTCCGGGACGCCATTAGCAATACAGCCCGGTACGCCAGCCTCTGGCAGGCCATGGATGAAGTTTTTACGCTCCTCGGCCATTACATCTGCCTGTTTTTTGGACATTGCCCGGCGTATTAGGTCACTGCGGCCCATGCTGTAGCCCGCAAGGTCACGCACTATCTGCATAACCTGCTCTTGATATACGATACAGCCGTATGTATCCTTTAATATCGGTTCCAGTGAGGGGTGCATATAGCTTATTTTGTTGGGGTTGCGCTTACCTTTTACATACTTAGGAATAGAATCCATAGGCCCCGGCCTAAAAAGGGATATACCGGCGATGATATCCTCCATATTTCCCGGGGAAAGATCCCGCATAAAATTTTTCATCCCGCTGGATTCCAGTTGGAATACGCCGTCTGTTTTGGCCTGGCTTATTAGTTCATATACCTTTGGGTCGTCATAGGTCCAGTCGTCCAGGTCTATGTCTATGTTACGGCCGCGTTTTACTTCTTCGGCGGCTATGCGTATTACCGTAAGGGTCCGCAGGCCAAGGAAGTCCATTTTTAGCAAGCCAAGCTCCTCTACCGTGCCCATTGGGAACTGGGTAGTTACTAATCCGTCGTTTAGGTTAAGGGGGATGTATTCCTGTACGGGCTTGTCGCAGATTACTACCCCCGCCGCGTGTGTAGACGCGTGGCGGGGCAGACCTTCCAGCCTTAGCGCCATGTCTATCAGGTTTTTGGTATCTTCTTCCTCGTCGTAGGCGGCTTTTATCTCCGGGCTCATAGTCAGGGCTTTGTTGATTGTTATGCCAAGCTCTGTGGGTATCATCTTAGCCACCCGGTCTACATCCGCGTAGGGCATACCCAGTGCGCGGCCTACGTCCCGGGTTACTGCCCGGGCGGCCATGGTTCCAAAGGTGATAATCTGAGCGACATGATCGCTTCCGTATTTCTTGTTTACATAGTCTATAACTTCCTGCCGCCGCTCGTAGCAGAAGTCTATATCAAAGTCCGGCATGGAGATACGCTCCGGGTTGAGGAAACGCTCAAACAGCAGGTTGTATGGGATTGGATCAATGTCTGTAATCCAAAGGGCGTATGCCACAATACTGCCCGCACCGCTACCGCGCCCGGGGCCTACCATAATGCCGTTGTCCCGGGCGTATTTTATGAAATCCCATACAATCAGGAAGTATTCTATAAAGCCCATGGAGTTTATTGTGTCCAGCTCGTAGTGCAACCGTGTGAGATGCTTGCTTGCATCTTCGCCGTAGCGGGCGGTTAGGCCGGATTCGCATACCTGCTTTAAGTATTGGTATGCATCCTGGCCGCCCGGCACTTCAAACACCGGGAGCTTGTACTCGTTAAACACTATTTCTACATTACAACGGTCGGCTATTTTTTGGGTGTTTTCCGCCGCTTCCCTGGCGAAGGGGAACAGGGCGTACATTTCCTCCGGGGATTTAAGATAGAACTGGTCGCTGTCGAAGGACATGCGATCCTCATCCAGGATGGTTTTGCCGGTTTGGATACATAGCAACACCTCGTGTGCTTTTGCGTCGGACTGGTTTATATAGTGGACATCGTTGGTAGCTACCATTGGGATGCCCGTTTCCTTGGACATGCGCACCAGTTGCTGATTAACGGTGTTTTGCTCTTCCGTCCCGTAGCTTTGCAATTCTAAGTAGAAGTTGCCCTGCCCAAAGATAGACTCGTACAAAACAGCACGGTCACGGGCTGCCTCATATGTGCCGTTTAACAGCAATCTTGCGACTACGCCTGACAAACAGCCGCTTAGGGCTATCAGCCCGCCGCTGTACTCCTTGAGCAATTCTATATCTACACGGGGGCGGTAGTAGAAGCCCTCGGTAAAGCCTAAAGATACCAGCTTGATTAAGTTGTGATAGCCTTCATTGTTTTCTGCAAGCAGTACCAAGTGCTGATACACCCCGTCAGAAGTCTGCTTCTTGTCGTGGCGCGAGCCGGGGGCCACATATACCTCGCAACCCAAGATGGGTTTTATCCCGGCCTCGTTTGCGGCCTTGTAAAAATCTATAACGCCGTACATTACGCCATGGTCGGTTATGGCAAGGCTGTTCATGCCTTGGGATTTGGCTGTGGTTACAAGCTCGGATATTTTTGCGGAGCCGTCTAGTAAGCTGTATTCTGTGTGGACGTGCAGGTGGGCAAAGGGGTGTTTCATAAGCGCTCCTATCTGCCCATTGCGGGCATGAAAAATGTTACTTTTCCGGTTTGACCATTAGTATCTAAACCTCGCAACTCCATAACCGTCAATCCAGGTAATATCGAATATTTCATGTGGGAAGTACCAGTGCTCATGCATACTAAAAATATACAGCACCCTTACACCCTCTTCCGGTGGGTAAGGCGTGCGATAGAAATTGCGTATGCGATAAACATCACGGAAACTACTGTCAAAGTACATAGTAGGGTCAACCCGGGCTCCAAACAGCAATAGCACTTCGGTTAACTGAAACTGGTACCGGCCTGCGGTTTGGGCGGTTACATACAACCGGTCATAACCCCGCTCTTGGGCATAGGCTATGCTTTGGAAGAAATCCCCAAAAAAGTTCCTTTCAAGCCTGTCGGCATGTTCGCCAAAATATGTCCTGGTAAACATCGTAAACGATGTCGCGCTTAGCACAACCAAAAGCGCGGCAATAACCAGCTTTGTGCGAAACTTTTTCGCAATCATAACAGCCTCATACATGCCAATCCCCATCAAGATAATAAGAGGGTAAAAAATAATGTTGGCACGGTTAACGTTGGCGCCTCTTACAACGACACCGGCAAAAACTGCCATCACAATCCAAAAAAGCAAAATAGCCTTGCCCATGCTTTTCTTAAACCCAAGAGAGGCAAACAGCCCAAAAGACATAAACGGAATAGACCATAAATACATAGTTCCAAAACCGGGAACCGTGTTCCAAGGTGCGTCATCTTGCTGCAAAAGGATGCGAACCAAAGCCCGGGCATTATGCCAAAACTGAACTCTGGGATACGGGCCGAAGAAAAGCAACTCGTCTGTACGGTTAGTGTAAAAGAAAGGAATAGTAATCCCAAGCACGCTAAAAGTAGGCCTTTCGAAATAATTAATAAAGACCATGGCCAATATTGGCCATGCAACAACCAGAAACACACCAAGAGAGATTGCAAGAGGTATAACATACAGCTTCCAATCTAAAGCCAGCAGGTAAACAGCCATCAAAAGAAGAAATACAGGTACAGAATAAAGCGCTATGCCGTAAGAATAAAGGCAAAGCGCAAAAAACACCATCGAAACGGCGAGCCATGGGTTATAGTTAATACGTTTTTTTGCAGGGGCCTCTTCGGGGCTTGTCTGCCCGGCACTGGCATTGTCTTCTATTGTTTTAAGCCCCCGGTAAAGGCACCAGCACCCTATCATCATCACATGCGGGAACATATTACAATCCAGCGCCCACCGGGACTGCATAATATGCCACGGGTTAATGGCCCCAACCGCAAGTACCGCCCACGACAGCCATTTATTTTCAAAGGCATCCTCCGCAAACGAATACATTGCGTAAAGCCCCATTATGCTAAACAGCAACACCGGCATCCGTGCGGTTACGGCGGACAAGCCAAACAGCCAATAAAAAGGGACCATGGCATACAGCATAAAAGCACTCTGCTGGCCAAAGCCCCAAGCGTGAAAATGTATAGGGAGTCTCATTCCCGTGCGATCCATGCCATAGCGGGCAAGAAGATACGCATCGTAGGCAGACATAGCTTCGTCCTGATTAAACCCTCCCGGCACTATGCCAAATTGGTATATCCTTACGCCTATCGCAATAAAAAACAATATCATTACCACTGCGTAATCATTAATAAATTGCTCTGTCCGTTGGACGAACGTGATGTTCTTATCGGATGAAACCCCTTTAATTATCATTCGCTTCAGTCCTTTTTCTGGCTAATTGCTATCTATGAGAAACCCCGCAACCATCAATAAGCGTGATGATTGCGGGGTTTTTAGCTGAGCTGGAAGGATTTGAACCTTCGAATGCAGGAGTCAAAGTCCTGTGCCTTACCGCTTGGCGACAGCCCAATACATTGCTACATACACTAACAAGTCAGACCTGACCTAACCTGACCGTTTAGGCGCCCGAAAAGTGGCGCCGCCACTTTTCGGGTGGCCAAGAGCTAATGGGGGGACTCAAACCCCCGGCCTGCTGATTACGAATCAGCTGCTCTATCGTCTGAGCTACATTAGCGCACAACGAAGCGATGTGACGCAGAAAGAAATATATCAAAGAAATTTCGGCCTGTCAATTGCATTTTCGTTTTAAAAAAGGTACACTTGGACAAATTTCATCCGCTTGCCCCTACAAAGGAAGATGTTATGAGCACATCATACGGTTTAACAGAAATTATCCAATATCTCAAAAGCGACAGCGGTTTCGAGCGGCTTATGAATGGCATGTTCGATTTATATAACCGCTATGGACGTTGCTTTAGCGCGGTTCGCCTGTCAAGGCCAACCAAAGATGAAGAAAAAGCGCTGTCGGTTTTCTTTAACCGCGATTATTACGACCAGATGCTTATCCGCATAGGGCTGGCAGAGTTTGAGCGGCAACTGCAGAAGGTTTTCAGCTACGAAGCGGGGCTTGCTACAATATTAGAGGCATATTTTAGCCGCTCTTTAACAACGCATAGCGAGCCGGCTCTCGAGTCTAACCGTTACAAAGATGCCTTTACTCGTACAATACGCGACGATGTGCTTCCCCGTTTTGAGGACACACCCGCTGCAGATTGGCTAAGGGAGATGCTTGCCCATATGCGCCGCACGTATAGGCAATGGGCAGATCAATTCCCCCATGAACCCGAAAACGTACTAGCAATGATATCTGCTGTATGTGAAGCGGTTAATGCTTTGCCTGGACCGGACCAGCTTATTAGGCTTTCGGATTTTTCGGCCCGACACTTAGATAACTCCAGGGCCCTTGATTTTCATGCCCCCATGGGCCCGCTGTTTCTTAGGGCATTGGCCCACCGGTATCAGGCTTCTGTCCCTACGGTTTTAGAAGACAGCATACGCTTGTATTTGCAGGCTGGGTTGCTTTCTGAAGGAGTGCTTAGTCAGGTTACCGTAAGGGGAATAAAAGCCAGCGACGAGGCCTGTATGTTTTACGACCAATTGGGCGAGGCGTATGTGTTAACGTTGGAAAATATCTGCCGTTTAGGCGAAGCCAGCGCTTACGGGGAAAAGGTATTTGTTGTGGAAAATCCTCATGTGTTTTCGGCGCTGTGCGAAAGATTAAGCGGGCAAAACTGCACATTGGTGTGCGCGGCTAATGGGTTAAACCCGGCGCTTGAGCGTTTGTTGGAATTGTGCACCGCGTCCGGAGCCGCGATTTACTATGCGGGAAACATGGACTATAAAGGCTTGACGCTGGCAGATAAAGTGTACCTGCGGTTTGGGAAGCTGTTTGTGCCATGGCGCTATGGTAAAGTCGACTACGAATTATTGTTTACCGGAAGCGATTATTTGTTGCCGGACGATCGGAAGGACCTGGCTATGCACAATGAAGAACTTGCATCGTTGCTTTCATTGTTGCGCAAGAAGGGTAAATCGGCTTCGTCACTTCCGCTTGTCGGCTTGCTTGCTGAAGATATACGTGCGATGCTGGATATCCAGTAAAATTGTTTTGTGATGCTTCTATCTATCTTTCACAAGCATTAAAGTCCAATAGTGGATACCGTCATCGTCTACGCTTAACCCAGCCCCTGCGCTTGTGTATTCGGCATTAACTAGGTTTGCATGGTGGCTTTGCGAGCTTAGCCAAGCATCCAGCACTTCTTCGGGTGTTTCGTGTCCCATGGCAATATTTGCGCCTACTATGCTGTGCGGCACGTTAAAGCGTGCAAGTTGCTCTGACGGATTGCCGTAAACCAGGGACTCGTGACTAAACAGGCCGTGACGTTTCATTTCTTCGGATTTGTAGCGGGCAATCCTTGCGACCTCCCAGTTTATCGCAATCGGCTGGGTGCCGCTTTTTGCCCTTTCGGCGTTAATGAGATTAATCAATTCCGCTTCCGGGCCCTGATAGCTATATGCGAAAGTACTTTGTGGAAGGCATATTAATATTAGCAAACTGAGTACAAGCAAGAACGAAAACATCTTTTTCATGTCAATCTCTCCCGTGATTTTTGCTTATTATGCCCAATAACATAAATAAAATGAATTGCTTTTATATAGGCACGGTGTAAATTAAATTACTGAACTAAGGAGTGAACTCAAATGGCCAATAAAGTCGATGTTGTAATCTGCGGTGAGGTTATAACTCTCAAATCCAATGATGAAGAGGCACATCTGCAACGTATTGCCCGCTACATAGACCGTAAGCTGGCAGAGTTAACAGCGGCAAATGCCAATGCTTCCATTAATGAACGGATTCGCACCTTGCTTATTGCGGTTAACGTGGCGGATGACTATTTTAAGGCAACAGACAGCCTGGCACGCCTTAACGCCATGCACGATAAATATGTAAATGAGTTGGGCCGGATGCAACAGGAATATGCGTTGCTAAAAGAAAGGTTTCACGAACTGCAGGGGGAGCTTACCCACACCAAGGCAGAGTTAGAGTCATTTGTAACGGAATATGATAGTAATTACCCTAGAGAAGGCATAAATATATTAACGTTGCCTCGCGATAACAAACGCAAAGCGACAGTAAGGTAGTCAATCTTCACGGCTCACGAAGAGCAATAATTTTTGGATGGAGAATACAATGGAAAAACTGCAAAAGCTACGTAATCTTATGAAGGAAAGAGGTCTGGATGCCTATATAATCACAAACGGCGATGCCCACAGCAGCGAGTATGTTACCGGGCATTGGAAAGCACTGGCGTGGTTTTCGGGTTTTACCGGCAGTAATGGGACGGTAGTGGTAACCCACGCCGAGGTTGGCCTATGGACAGACGGGCGGTACTTTATCCAAGCAGAGAAACAATTGGCAGGGACGGGTATTTCCCTTTTTAAAATGGGTATGCCCGGCGTACCCGAGTTTAAAGAGTATCTGGCTCGGGAACTTCCCCATAGCGGCAAGCTGGGCTTTAACGGCCGGGTTATGTCAATGAAAGACTATGAGGAACTTGACGGGGCCTTAAAAGAGAAAGAAATAACATGCGCATATACCGAGGATTTAATTGGGCTGATATGGGATGACCGCCCTGTGTTGCTAACCGCCCCGGCGTTTGAGCACGAGCCACGTTTTGCGGGGCTGTCTGCCGCCGAAAAGGTGGCCGTTGTGCGCGAGGAAATGGAGAAACATAATGTCACCGCATATCTTGCGGTAGCCTTGGACGATGTAGCGTGGCTTATGAACATCCGCGGACACGATATACCCCTTGTGCCGGTTGTTAATGCGTTTGTGTTAGTGACTATGGATACAGCGCATGTATTTATAGATTACGGTAAGGTTTCGGAGTTTGCCGGCAAATTGGAAGCCCAAGGCTTTACTTTGCACTGTTATAACGAGCTTGCCGGTTTTTTGAGCACATTGCCAACAGAAGGCAAGTTTCTATATAGCCCCGACAAGACCAATATGTTGCTGATAGAAGCCCTGCCTAAGGGATTATCCATAAAAAGCGATTTAGAAACAGATATCATTATGGGACTAAAAGCGGTTAAGAGTGAGGTCGAGCTTTCCAATTCCCGCAATGCCTATCTAAAAGAGAGTGCCGTGCTTGTGCGCTTCATCAAGTGGCTGAAAGAAACCCTCAATGTTTCGACACTTACGGAAGCAGACGCGGCAAAGGAACTAACCCGCTTAAGGACGCAGCAACCCGACTTTTTGCAAGATGCATTTTCAACAATTGCCGCCTATGGCCCCAATGCCGCCGAGTCTCATTACAGCCCGGGAGCCGTGGGTGATAAAATAAAGCCGGACGGCTTCTTCCTTATAGATACAGGGGGCAATTACCTAGACGGCACTACAGACACCACACGTACAATCCCCGTCGGCCCATTAACAGACGAAATGAAGCGCCATTTTACGCTGGTGCTTAAGGGGTACCTTGCCGTAGAGCGGGCTGTTTTCCCAAAAGGGACAAAAGGTATGCAATTGGATGCCTTTGCACGTATGGCCATGTGGGAGCAAGGGCTTGATTTCAGGCATGGTACCGGACATGGGATTGGTTACTGCTTATGCGTACATGAAGGGCCCCAGAGGATTGCTCCAAAATCAAAAATTGATTTGGAGCCCGGCATGTTGCTGAGTGTGGAGCCGGGATACTATGAAGCCGGGGCATACGGAATACGCACCGAAAATATCGTGGAAGTTTACAAGCATAGTGAAACCGAGTACGGTAAATTTTACGGTTTTAAACCGCTGTTGTTCTGCCCGATTGATACATCTGCGATTGCGACAGAGTTTTTGAACGACCAAGAGCTAAGCCAGCTAAACAGTTACCATCAAAAGACATATGAGCTACTGTTACCGCTACTTACTGAAGACGAGCGTGCATGGCTTTACGAGGCAACACGCCCGATAGGATAACGATATGGACAAACGGCGGGCAGGGCAAGCGTTTGCACTTTCTATGGCTTTGGTGCTGGCCTTTGCCTTGGTTTACAATTTCATATTTGCGGGTGCCGACCCGTTTATGCCGGGCGACAATGAGATAATTGTCGCCTTTTTGGATGTTGGGCAAGGGGACAGCATCCTGGTTAGGTCGCGGGATAATGCCGTTTTAATTGACGGTGGCGATGTTAACCGGGACGAGCCGGTGCTTGCATATTTGCGGCGGGCGGGCATTACCAGGCTTGACTATGTAATTGCCACTCATCCCCATCGTGACCACATAAGCGGGCTTATACCAGTTTTAAACCGGCTGGATGTCGGGCGTGTTCTTATGCCGGATGTTGTACATACTACAGATGCTTTTGAAAATTTAATTTCGGTTATCGAGAATAATCATATCCCGGTACATGCACCTGCGCCCGGGGAGCGTTTTGCTTCCGGGATAATTGATTTTACGGTGCTGGCACCGGCCCGCGGCTTTGCAGGCTCTAATTTGAATGATGCGTCAATTGTGATTAGGCTTAGTCATGGTGAGACTTCTTTCATGTTTACAGGAGATGCGGAAGCAGGTAGTGAACGGGCGATGCTGGCCAGTGGACAGGAGCTTAGCGCCGATGTTATTAAGATTGGGCACCATGGTAGCCGTACGTCTACTACCGAAGCGTTTTTGGATGCGGTGCGGCCTTTGGCGGCTGTGATATCCGTTGGTGGCAATAATAGATTTGGGCACCCGCACAACGAAGTGCTGTCCAGGCTGGATTACCGCGGAATAGCGGTTTACCGCACCGATGAAATGGGGACTATCGTAATGGCCACAAACGGCGAGCGGGTTGTTTTGCTTCCGGCCGGTTGATATTTTTGGAGGCTATAAACTTTCCTGTTAAAAGGGCGTATATCTTTTCAACAACGAAGCGAACGCCGCCGGCACCAGGTCTGGTTGGTATTTGCAATAACTTAAAGGAGTGGATGTTATGCAATGTAGGACCCATCCCACTACCCCGGCATTTAATACATGCAACCAATGCGGCGACTGGCTTTGCGACAGTTGCACGGTAGATATACAGGGGCGGCAGTTATGCCGCGGTTGCTTAGGTAAATTGGCCGCGCCTGCGCCTGACAGCCCGTACCCGGCGGCACCGTCTGCACCGGGCAGGCGGCAAATAAGCTGGGGACTGCTGTTTTTCTTTTCGCTTTTCTTCCCATCCGGCGTAAACTATTTATTTATGGGGTTGATTAAGCGGGGCTTAGCAACTCTTACTGGGTTTTTCTTAATGATTTACTTTATTGGCGTATCGCGTATGCCGCTTACCATGCTTTTTGGCCTTGCCTTGCCAATATTTGTGCTGACATGCATCTTTGACGGCTTTAGTATCCGCAGGCGCATTAACGCCGGCGAGTTTGTGCCGGATAATATTGATGAAGTGATTAACTTCCTCAGGCGCAACAAGTATGTCGGATGGATTATCATGGCTATTGTAGGCCTTAGCGTGCTTAGCAGTGTTGTGGGTATTTTTATCCGCTTGGTTGGCTGGCTTATGCCTTCGCTTATTATTGTGATTGGGCTGTACCTGCTACTAAGGCGTAAGAATCCCCCCGCCCCCCCTCGGGAGTAGCGCAAGCCTTCAGGATTATATAGCGTCAACAGAAAAGACCTCTTGTGCTTAACGGCGATGCCGGATTGCACAAGAGGTCTTTTTTGTACATATGGTGTCATTTACCACGTATGATGGATAGCGGGGGACGCGGGGCATAGCGGCAAAAAGTCGTACCCTTGGGTTTTAAAATGCTCTATAACCCCGGGGAGGTACTGCACCGTAATTTCCGCCGTGTCATGCATTAGTACAATAATAATATCGCCCGCACTTTCTGAGGCAGTCTTAATTTTGGAAAGCGCTACCGACGCTGATTTTATGCCCATGGTGTCCCGGCTGTCACAGTTCCAGTCGAAGAATTGATAGCCTTTGCTTGCGACCTCTTTTTTCAATTGTGGCATAATAGATTTGGCCCCGCCGCGGGTCACGCTACTGCCGCCTGGGAAGCGCATGATATTACTGCGCACACCTGTTTGGCTAAACACGATTTCATCGATTTTGATTAAGTCTTCTAAAAATGCTTCCTTTGAGCGGTATATATGGTCGAAATCGTGATCATAGCTGTGCAAGCCAATTGCATGGCCTTTTGCCACTATATCGCTCATGTAGTGGGTGTGCTCTCTGTTGCCTACTACAAAAAAAGTAGCCGGCACATCATGGTCTTCAAGGATTTTTAGTATTTGGGGTGTGTGCTTAGCCGGGCCGTCGTCAAAGGTAAGGTATACGACCTTTGAGTTAGGCGGGGGATTGTAGCCGTCTGGGTAAACTGTAGTGTAGGTATATGACTCGCCGGCGGCGGCTGTTTGCGCAATTAAAAACAACGCGCCAAGCAATAGCGCGGTAAAGATGCGGATGTATTTTTTCATGGCATTGTCTCCTCTATTTGTATATAGATAGATTATTGGATAATGCCGTGAAAATTATGTTTCCATTTATTAATTAATCACAACGCCCTTTTTAAGGATGATATTTGCGTACCTTGCGCCTTCTCCTGTTGCCACAATGGCGTATGCCTTGCGGGCCCGCTCGTAGAATGCAAAGCGCTCCATTTCATCTATGCCGGTGTGCTGGCTGTAGTTATTAATTATTTCGCGATAAACATTTTGTATTGCGGGTACATAGCTGTCTCCTGGGACTACGCCCATCAGGGCCACCGGCTTCTCAACATACGTGTCCAGCGGGAAAAATTTCAGCACCGCGTCCAAAATTGGCGGGATTGCGTGCCCGTCTAGCCGTATTAGGCGCTGTGCCATACCGGCGGCCGGGAAGTTGCCGTCTGCCAGCACGATTTCGTCGCTATGGCCCATTTCCATTAGGATCTTTAGCAGGTCTGGGGATAGGATTGCGGGTATGCCTTTTAGCATTGGATAGCCTCCTATAACAGATGAATGGTGACGCACTGCAATTATAGCATATGTAAGCGCGCGCGAAACAAAAGACCTGCTTGCAAGAATTCCGCATTCTTATAAGCAGGTCTTTTGATGCGATTCGAGAATGACCGGATTATAGCAAGATTTAATGTGGTCGATGAATACACGCTTGTTTTCGCAGAATCCGATGTTCCATTATTCGCCGATACTGGCGCACGGTATGTTATGCCTTTTGAGTTGGCCACCTCATCAACGAATTTTGGGCCACAGGAATGGGTTAATTATTGGCGTGATGAAATGCAATGGGACGAATCATATTCATCTAATCAATGAAACACAACATCAAAACCGCTTGATGAGAAATAAACAAAATCACCATCATCTAAATGCCAAATGACGCGAACCGCATAAGGAACATATTTTCCGTTAGCATCTTGTATCCATTCATCAAATACAACAGACCATGCCGGGAATTCTATACTGCCGTCCGTTCCGATTCTTGCTCTTTCTGTCGTACGAAATGACCGAAAAAACCCGTTTTCGTTAAAGGAAAAAATGCCACTGACAGTCATCTCTCTATAATTCACGGTTGCTCTAACATGGCTTGCATCTATCGACTCCCATGTTATATGCTCACTCAAGAGTGATGATGGAAGAAGCGGTGCTTCGCCTAACCATGTCAAAATCTGTCCTCTATCCATTTCCGGTCCGGTTTGGTTAAATAATGGAACTACTTTGCCTATCACACCACGCATAAAACCAGCACCATCTTGTGTGCTGTCAAAAGCCTCAAAGGGAATTCCAAACATAGAGGCTCTCATATAAGCCAGTCTTGCCGGATGTGCAAAAAGGTACAATGTAAAATCAAGATGGAGTGGCGAGCTGTCCCTCGATTGGTAAAGTGGTGCAGATGGCATAAAAGCTCGTACACTATTGGGAATGGGCTGGCTAATCAATCCGGTAGCACGCAGATGATTTTGTACAGGCTCAGGAAGAAATGCTATGTTCTCTTGCGTAAAAATCCCTGAGTGCATTGAAGAGGATAATGCTATATGCTGCTGTACATCCCGCTGAAATTCATTTCTTATCGGCGAAAATGGTATCAGAAAAAATATTGTTACCGCTATAACCAAAACAGCAATAGTGCATAGAATCCAAATCATTCTTCTCCTACCTTTCTTCATCTGAATCACTCTCCAACATTTTGTCTATATTATCCAATAGTTTGCGTAAGCCCTCACAAAGTACGCCCAGCATTTCATCATCTATTCCATGGAAAATGCTTTTAATGTACTCATTTTCTTGTTGTTCTCGGTCTTTGAAATATTCCACGCAATTTTCCGTCAAAAAAAGCCGTATACTCCTTAAATCTGTTGCATCTTTTTCCATTCTGATAAACCCACGTTGCTCCAGTATATTCGTCATTTTTTTGATGTTTTGCCGCGATGTTCCAAGACTATGGGCAATGTCACCAATATTTGGCGGTGTGTCTGTATATTTTGAGATGGCCGCCAGAACAAACCACTGCTTTTCAGAAATGGTTGGGTCTATCCTATTGCCTACAATCTGTAAGCGGTTGGACAAGAGATGAATAGCGGCATAAACAAATGCCTGCTTCGGCATATCAACATCTGTGATTTTCAATGAAATACACCCTCCTCGAACAAAAGGTAACTGGTTATGTATATGATAATAACATAACCAGTTACCTTTTGCAAACAGAGCTTACATGTAAAAACTCCATTTCTCAACTATCTCACCCCTTGACAATTCATTACAGACAACATTATCTTTGGCGATGACGCAGGCTTATAGCAATGCAGGACACCATGCCGGAGGGTTAACCGCTTAGCATCCGCCTAAGATGCCTGTCGCTAAAACCGTATTTCTTAGCCAGGGCATCGTAATTATAGCCGTTAAACTCCCGCAGGGCTTCCCTCTCCAGGCATTGGGCAAATATTTTGCGGATAGACGGCACATAAACAGTTGCGCCGCCTAAATTTTCGCAAATGGCGTAAATCGCGTCAAAGCCCTCCAAGCCCATTAGGGCGTCGTAGGGCTGTAGTATTGATGACGGGTGCCGCTGGGCGGCTTGGCGTAGGATATGCTTGTCCATTGGGACCTCCTTTTCGGCGGTATGTTTGCCGGCAATTAAATCGAACGTATGAATATTATTCTTATTGTGTAAATTTGTCAAGGCTTTTGCGTATTATTAAGAAGGGGGGCGCGGTGTTATGGTTGGCGAAGTTAATTTACACTGCAAGCGCCCAGCTCAAATATCAGAATGGAGATTTATATGAAAATTATCGAATCATATGTAAAGGGGAAGATGCCCGGTGGTCATGTGTGTGAGGACATGATTGCTGTTTCTGATGATTTTATCGCGGTGTTTGACGGGGTATCCAGCAAGAGCGATATCAGATATGAAGGGAAAACAACAGGGTATGTTGCGGTACAGCTTATGTCGGATGCCTTAAAACATGTCCCGCCAAGGGCTACCGCTGAAGAATGTTTCCGGGCTATCAATAACGCTGTTTATATGTGGTATGAAAAAGAGGGGCTTTTATCCGATGTTGAAATTAACCCGCGCAACAGGCCGGCCGCGTCTGCCGCCGTGTATTCGCGGGTGCATAATCAGATATGGGTTATTGGGGATTGTCAGGCTTTCTTTGGAGGAGAAAGTCATACGTTCCCTTTGAGGGTAGACGAGTTTTACATTGAATTGCGAATGAAAGTGATCGGGTATTTGAAGGCTATAGGAAAAACGACCGAGGAGCTGTTGCAAAAGGATATATCCGCCGCCATGTTGCGCCCGCTTTTTGAGTTGCAACCATTGCTTCAAAACGCTAAAAACAGGGGCGAATATTCATATTCGATTTTGGATGGTTTCGAATTATGCGCCAGCGATATAAAAACACTGCATGTCCCAAGCGGAATAAATGAAATATGCTTAGCCACAGATGGGTATCCGGCAATATTCGGTTCCCTTAAAGAGTCGGAAGAGTACCTGCAACACGTGCTTACAAGCGACCCCTTGTGCTGTGATATTTTTAAGCATACAAAAGGGGCCCGCGCGGGGCATGAGTCATTTGATGACAGGGCATATGTTAGATTTCTGGTTGATTAACTCCCGGCCTTGCTTATACCGGCCCGCAATCCAGCACATCGCGCCGTACATACAGTACCCCGTCCCTACGGGGTTGCAAGCTCCATTTGACCAGAGTTATGCAGTCATTTTCTATTTCTATGCAGGTAATATGGTGGCGCGATACTGCACTGCCGTCGTTGTAGTAAGGCGGCTCTTCGGGTCTTGGGAAGGCCGGACGGTGGGTATGCCCGGCTATCAGCATTGTATTCTCGCGCCGGCACCAGTTGATTAGTTGCTTCTCTACCACATTGCGGCGGCCGGGCCGGCTGGGGGTGTCGAAGGGGTTTTGCACGCCAATAAGCTCCAGCGGCCGCCACAGATAGCGTACCAAAAACCGGGCGAACCGCCAAAGCCGGTAGTTAAAAAAGTCCGCCTGGTGCCCGTGTATAAGCAGGATTTTGCGGCCGGACGGGTGCAACAGAACCAGCCCGTCATATGTTTTAATGCCGGGGAAAAGCATTATCCCCGGGGTTGCGCCGTCATTTGCGTATCCGCCTACCGGGCTACCCTCCAAGTTGCGCTGTACCCACGCGGGGCTTTTTTTGTACATATCGTGGTTGCCGTATATCATGTATAGCCTGCCGCTATTGTGAAACTTAGACAGCAACTCAAATGTATCTTTATGATGATGTACAATCATGTGGAAATGCCTGTTTTCCCATAAATCGTCCCCGTCGCCCAGCTCTATGTATGTAAAACCTTCGCGGAAATAGTGGTTAAGGGCGGCGTGGTATATATTTTTGTTTTTGGCAAAATTGTCCGCGGCAGAGCCTATGCCGCGATGGCAATCGCTTATCATTACCAACTTTGAGTTCCTGTTTATGGGTAATTCCCCGGCAGACATGAAAATTTTTTGCACCCGTGTGTAAGCGGACATAAAAAGCCCCTTTCGCATAAATGTTATGGCGGTTTGGTTCCGAAACGCCTACATCATAATATTTATGCGAAAGGGGCTTAGATTGTGCCAAAACCCGGCGTGGCGGGTCAAGCCCGCCATGGCGTACCTATCTTGCCATGCGTTTGCGGATATATAGGTTTAGCTCTTTAAACGCGCTTCTTGGGTTGATTTCGTTTAGGGCTTCCAGCAAGGCCGCGGCTTCGTCGTCGGATAGATGCTCGCGCTTGTTGGCAAGGAAAGCCGCGCGGTTTTTTAGTATAAACATCC
>Ga0123355_10005224_pt1 | contig 18966 bp, 19 predicted proteins | sample TergutEmb28metaG_3_FD_89872 | JGI IMG/M metagenome (GOLD analysis project Ga0123355, IMG submission 89872) | Embiratermes neotenicus P1 segment gut microbial communities from Petit-Saut dam, French Guiana - Emb289 P1 | ecosystem: Host-associated > Arthropoda: Insects > Digestive system > Gut ... | reverse complement strand
TTGGAAAAACAATAAGGAACGAAAGGAAAGCCGATGAAAAGAATAACATGTGTTATCCTAATTATGTGTACGATACTCCTGTTGATGTCATGTAATAGCAACAATTTACCACCGGAAGCTCCGTAAAATGGACAATCTGAAACCGAGACACCGCTTGTCCCTGACGAGCCACATGAAAACGAAGCGGAATTCATTGATGTAGCTATTCAGGATTAGCAATATCCCAAAACACCGAGCAGGCAGTCACCTAATGTAGATTGCCTGTTCGGCATACATGAAATCGAAACACTCAGATGAACTATAGCTTTCGTATAAAAAGAAAATCCTATTTGACTATATAGGACTTGACGCACGTATTGAACACGTGTTAAAATGTGCTTAGAAAGAAGGCGGTGCGGATGAAGACAAGTGAACTCACACGGTTGGCAAAAAAACATGGTTGCTATATAAAGCGGCATGGCTCTGAGCACGATATATGGATAAACCCTAAAACAGGCAACACCGCAAGAATCCCACGCCATCAAAGTAAAGAAGTAGCAACTGGTACAGCGCAAAACATTTTGAAAGATTTGGGGCTAAAATAAGTTTATCGCTTTATCCATATAAACCGGAATGAAAGGATTGTTGATTATGAAATACGCATACACAGCAGTATTTACACTGGAGGAAAGCGGACTATATAGTGTTAATTTTCCGGATTTGCCAGGCTGCTACACAAGCGGAGATGATATGTCTAATGCTATTTATATGGCGCAAGATGTACTCAATCTAACTTTATATGATTTAGAACAAGACAAGAAATTCATACCAAAAGCTAGCAAACCCCAAGATATAAAAACAGCAGATGAACAATTTACAAGCGTGATTGCTGTAGATACGGATACCTATCGCCGATACTATGAGAACAATCCGTTAAAAAAACACTAACAATCCCTATGTGGCTCAATGAGCGTGCAGAACAGGCTAATGTCAACTTTTCAGGTGTTTTGCAGTCCGCATTAAAAGAAATTTTACAAGTGCAAGAGTAAAGTACTTAAATTAAATGAGACATCAAAGTTAACGTTCCCATGCAGCGACGCTGCATGGGAACGTTAGCTTTGGCGTTAGGGGCAACACCCCGATATTCGTTGAAACTTTAGAATTTACGCGCCGGATCAACCCAATCTAAATCAGACCGAGCCTTGGCAAAACCAACATCCTCCTGAGGCGCAAGCTTCATCATCTCCTCACGCTGCTTTTCCCTTTCTTTATCAAGAGCCTCATTTCTCTTCATACCCTCAGGACTTGACAGATTAAAGATATACTCTGCATGACCCCGCATGATCTCCTGGTTGTTGTCATAAGGCATACATATAACCTGATCGTTTTCTATAGCCTCTTTGAGCCAACCTGCAAGCACTAGCGGATCCATGCCATGCGCATGAATCGCATTGAGCACACCCATAGTCTTTTCGGACACATTATATCCCGTGTTTTTTAAATTCGCCGGGCGCAGTTTCTCAGCTTCACCGATATTGGATCGGATATTCGCCGGACAAACAGCCGTTGCCCCAAAACCATAAGGCTTGAGTGCCTCATAATAAGAATACATCAAGGAATTTACAGCAGCCTTTGCCGCAGAGTATGGCGCTGTAGTCGCACCCCCTCTGAACGCACCCATTGATGAAGTCACAGCAACATGGCATGAAGTCTTTCCCGCATAAGCCTTGATCATGCGCGGCACGAATATCACCAAACCATTGATGACTGCATTAAGGCAAACGCCCATAACCCAGTCATAGTCGTCAAATGTAGATGCCTCCGCAGGGCCGAATGCATTAACACCTGCGGTCTGTATGAGCAGATGCGGAGGGCCGCCAAAAACCTGCTCCGTTTTATCAGCGGCGGCAGTATAAGCGGCACGATCGGTCAGATCGACCTTGATGGCAAGGACATCATCCTTTGCGGCACCATATTCAATGATTTCTTGCACAGCGCAATCAAGCGCATCTTGGCGGACATCGGCAATGACGATCTTCATGCCTTCCTTAGCAAACAATTTAGCCTGGCCGAGACCGGCGCCGGAAGCGCCCCCTGTGATAAATGCGATTTTACCTGAAAAATCTTTCAAAAATTGTACACCTCTTTCTTTTTGTTTGTGAATTTATATATAAGTTACGGATTAGTCCTGTGCGTCAAATCCGGGGCCCATATTGCATAATGCCATAGTCATCTCAAAATCACTCAAACGTTTGAGCTTGTTTCTGACAGCTGATTCCGGATTTGGAAATGGATAGTTCATTGCATCAAAAGCATCATTCATGATGATACCGGAGCCGTTGAGTTTTTGTGCATTTAAAACACAATAAACAAGCCCGGCGCCGCCTGCCTCAGGGGGTATAAACCCATCGAAACCGGGCATATTAAACTTGGGAGGTTCAATCCCGGATCTGCCGGACGGACGTCTGGGATTGTTTGAGTCAAACCGATTCACTCCGGCAGGGGTCAAACAAAATGAGCTGACACCAGTGTCTTTGACCTCATTGGCAAGCGACATAATAAGCGATGCTGCAGCGGCTTTGCCCGCTGTGTAAATAGAACCGCCGACCATCGGGGGATGGTAGTGAAATTGTGTGCCGCTGAACACGACCACACCGTATTTACGCTCGATCATGCCGGGTACAAATTCCTTAATAGCCAACATAACGCCCCGACCGGAAATAAAATAGCTCTGATCTAAATCACTGACGGTGGAGTTTAGAATAGATCCATTGAGCGCCATATTCATTGCATTATTAATCAGGATATCGACCTTGCCGAACTTTTCAAAAGCCTTTGCGGCCAAATGCTTGACATCCGACTCAGATGAAATATCGGCCTTGACAAATAGCGCTGTATCATCAGCATTTTCTGCATTGATGATGCGTGCTGCCTCAAGTCCTCTTTCTTCGCTGATATCGGAAAGTACGACTTTTGCGCCTGACCATGCTAAGGCACGTGCATATCCTAAACCGATATTGCTTGCAGCTCCGGTGACGACTGCGACTTTGCCTACAAGTGCGTCTTTTTTCAAGCCTGTATACTCAAGGTCAATAGGCTCAATGCTGAGTAGGGTGGATGTTACTGGTGTTGCCATACATAAATTCCTCCTTGTTGATGTCACAAATAAAATGAGCTATATTTCCGCTGACCGGAAAAAAAGCAACCTTGACAATCTAAATTGTTTCATATATTATCTTGGCAATGTGATTATTGACAAAAATATGTGCAAAACAGATAGGTTATTTGCGCATATTTTATCAATGTAAACGCAATGTGTCAAGAGAACTCTATGCGATAGTATGGACATCAATGCGAAGCGCAACGCCCTTGATGTGTCGTAAGACTGTCAAGCAGCCTCACACAGCAGATGTTCTTGACGCAGAGGATACGGAAGCGATATAATGTCAAAACATAGTTAAATAGTCGTAATTAAAACTTGAACAATTGGAGGAAACAACAGCTTTATGAAAGATTTTGCAGGAAAGATAGCGTTTATCACCGGAGGTGCATCGGGTGCCGGATTTGGTCAGGCACAAGTTTTCTCAGAAGCAGGAATGAAAGTCGTTATTGCAGACATCAGACAAGACCATCTTGACGAGGCAATGGCTTACTTCAAAGAAAAAGGCGCAGACGTTCACGCAGTGAAACTTGATGTAACAGACCGTGAAGGTTATGCAGCAGCGGCTGACGAAGTCGAAAAAGTATACGGCGCCCCCCCTGATTTGCTCATAATGACCGCAGGTGTCAATGTCTTTGGACCGGCAGAAGCATCCACTTATGATGACTTTGACTGGGTTGTTGGTGTATGTTTTGGCGGTGTAGTTAATGGACTGGTTACATTTGTACCGCGCATGATCAAAGCCGGTAAGGGTGGACATATCACCGCAACTGTTTCTTGGGGTGCATTTCTCGGCGGTGCGATGGTTGCACCATATACGGCAGCTAAAGCTGCGGTCTTAAACCTCCTTGAGAGCTATTACATTGCGCTCAAACCCTACGGCATTGAGGTTTCGGCTCTGACACCTGCAAATATTAAATCGAAAATTTATGAAACTGCGCTCAACCGCCCGGAGCATCTGCAAAATACCGGATACAATGTCAATGAGAAGACACAAGACTTCCTCGCATCTATTCATCAGCATGGTATGGAACCACGAGTTTTGGCCGAATGGCTTAAAAAGGGCATAGAAAATGGACATTTCTTGATTGTACCTTATCCAAGCGGTCCCAGAATGGTCGAGATAGAACTTGAACGCTTTAAGCACTATGCCAGTGTTGAGGGTACGAAATTGCTTGAAGAACGTGCAAAGCAGCCTCCGAGTGAAGAGATTCTTAAAATGCAATCAGAGCGTGAAGGGTATGAAGTCAAACCCGGACCGCGTACAATTTTTAACTCTGACAGCGGATTTGGTAAAGCCAGAGGGGATTTGGACTGGGTAGATAAAAGCAAAAAAGTTTAATAAAAAAAGTTTAATAGGAAGGTAGGCGCATAAAATGGATACTTTCAAAGGGAAAACCGCATTTATTACAGGTGGTGCGAGTGGGATTGGTTTGGCACTGGCTGTCGAGTGTTGTAAAGAAGGCATGAATGTGGTGATATGTGATATCCGCAAACATGCCATTGATGAGGCAATGAATCACTTTGAGCCTGAGTGGCCGGTTTTGGCTCTTGAGCTTGATGTTACAGACCGAAACGCATACAAAGCAGCCGTAGATGCCGCCGAGGCAAAATTTGGAAACATTCACTTGCTTGTAAACAATGCCGGAATCGGTGCGGCCAGAGGCCCGATTTGGGAAGCAACCTACGCACAAACTGACCTTGCATTGGATATCAATCTCAGGGCTGTACTGACCGGAATCCATTTGGTTGTTCCGAGAATGCTTAAGCATGGCGAGGCCGGATTTGTGGTCAATACCGCATCCAAAGCGGCGCTGATTGCTGTGCCAAGCTGTGGTCTGTACAATCTCACAAAGCAGGCGCTTATTTCCCTGTCGGAAACATTGGCCTGCGACCTTCAAGACACGCAGATTGGCGCAGCGGTGTTCTGTCCGGGACCGTTTGAATCACAACTTGGCAAAACATCCGGCGAAATCGAAGGACTATTTTTAGGTGAACAAGTACCTGAGGCCGGGCCGAAGCGTGATGTGAGTGTCGGTGCGTTTGCAAAAGTGACCCGCCCTGCGCAAGAAGCGGCAAAGCGTATTTTAAGAGGCGTTAAACGCGGTGATTTATACATCATCACGCATTCTGAGTTTAAAGATGGATTTAAGGAGCGGGTTGATGCGATGCTCAGAGCGTTTCCCGATGAGCCGCCGGTTGAAGAGTTTAAGGAAATATTTAGTTTCCTGGTCTCCAATCCGATATTCGACAAGCAAGGCTCGGTTCCGGCGCTTGAAAAGTAGGTATTTCACTGACAGCGCCCTTCCAAGGGCGCTAAGTCTTAAAGGTATACAAAATTATGGCAATATTTAGAGCAAGACCCAAAACATCAGCGCAAAAAGCCTCACAAGCCAGACTGCGCATAGTCGGAAGAATGCTTGGCTGCGGTTATCTTGTATATATTGTGGTGACTTACTTTATAAGAGTACCGCCGGAGGAGATGCCAATTTCGGCAGAAGTAAGATATACCATTATTGTGTTCTTCCTTGCCGCGGCTGCGGCGCTGATTTTTCTTTCAATCAAGGAGTTTTTCAGAAACTATAAAGTCGGATTTTACAACGAAACATTCTATACCTCCGACCCAGGCATAGACATACCTTTGGAATCATCGGATCGGATGCGTGAAGATGAGGACGAAGATATAGCGATTGAGTCCGATGAAGAGACAATGGAAGATAGATAAAAACAAAAAACAGGGGTTGCAGTATTCAAACTGCGCCCCCTGTTTTTGTTAAAGCCTACTTTGAGATTATAGGTTGTTTATATATGCAAACAAGCCTGAAACGCTTGATTTACAGCAGTACAGATATTGCCGACCTCATGCGCATCACCAACAATACGTACTTCCGTTTCAGGAGCGCAGTGCCGCAGCGCATCAGCGACATCCCACAATGGCTTCATGCCAATAGCGATCAGCACAGTGTCAGCCGCATACTCAACAGTCTTGCCTGTCTTTGTGTCAAGCGCAACAACTTTGTCATCATGGACTTCAGTCACATTTATACCATAATGGACAGGGATGCTCTCTTCTTCGAGAATCCTCGGAAATTCACGCGCAGCGGTCTTGGCACTTGCACGTAGTGCCTCGGCTGCCGGTTCTTCATCAAGAAGCTCAAGTACTTCAACAGCCTTGCCCTCACGCTTAAATTCTATGGCCGCCTCCAGACCGACAGTGCCGGCTCCGACAACAATGATCTTCTTGCCGACCGGAGCATTGCCCAATTCCGCATCAACAGCCCAACTTACATGCGGCTTATCAATACCCGGAATCTTAGGCATAGCAGGCTTAGCACCCACAGCGATGATCAGTGCTTCATAATTTTCTTTGTCCAGAATTTCTTTCGTAGCTTCGGTGTTCAGCAATATTTTCGCCGAGCTCGTCTCAACTTGGCGATTAAGCCACTTGAGGTAATCCTGGCAATCAATCTTAAATGGTGGTGCTGCGGCACCGATGACATTACCGCCGAACGCCCCGGTTTTTTCATAAAGCGTTACATCATGCCCGCGCTCAATGAGTGTGGTCATGGCCGTAATACCAGCAGGGCCGCCGCCGACAACGGCGACTTTTTTCTTTATTTTAGCTTCAGGGATGACACCATCAGGCAAATCTCTCACCTTAAATGAAAAAGGATTCACAGCACAATAGATCGGCTTCGGTACAAACAGATGTCCGGTACACGCATCGCAACGCAGGCAAGGGCGTCTATCTTCCGGCCTGTTATCGGCATATTTTCTGGGCATATCCGGATCAGCCATGAGCGGACGGCACATAGCGACAAAATCAGCCCATCCATTGGCGATGATTTCTTCCGCCATTTCGATGCTGACGATAGAGCCAACGGTAGTCACGAGCAGGTCAGGGTGCGCTTCCTTTACTTTTCTGGCATAATGGACATTAAAACCGCGATCCATCATGAAATTCTGCATCCAATTGCGCAGATATTTATAGTTAAAGTCACTGTGCAAACCGGCGGAGACATGAGCGATATCAATATGGGGTTTGAGATGTCCGATCAGCTCAAGTGTTTCTTCCAAACGCATACCTTCTTCGGCTATTTCGTCAGCAGACATGCGCATTTCGATGACAAAGTTTTCACCGCACTTTTCCCGGATCGCTTTGCAGACTTCAATAGCGAAGCGTGCACGATTTTCTGTCGAGCCGCCGTACTCGTCTGTTCTTTTATTATACAATGCGCTTGTGAATTGTGAAATCAGATTACCATGTCCACCATGCACAAGCACGATATCCATGCCTGCTTGCTTCATGCGATAGGCAGCCATGGCGTATTTTTCGACGGTTTCGGCAATTTTTTCATGGGTCATCTCAATGGATGGGATCGGATCGCGCCCCAATTGCAAAGCACGTGCACGCTCGGACTCCGAAATAAATGAAGAAGACGAATATGGTGCATGTCCGACGACTTCATATATGGTATTTTCACCATTGTGATTGATTTCGAGAGATGCGTGACATCCATACTCTTTACACATATCGGCATACCATGTCAGAGGCAGAATGCATCTGTCGTCATTGAGATCGAGCTGATAAGCTTCATCTTTACATTCTGTGATATCAATTGAGCAATTGCCCACATAGAGTGTTGTCGCTCCGCCGCGGGCAAACATGCGAAACCAGTTGACAAAATCTTTTGTAACCAGTCCGTCTTCGCTGGCGAGATTAGGGGAAGGGGGTGCCAAAATGATCCTGTTTTTAAAATCGACTCCCCGAATTCTGATGGGTTTGAAAACGTGTTTAAATTGTGATTGCATAAATCTATTTTCCTTTCATTTTTTCTTTCAATTTAATGGATCGTAACATGGATTCCCATATTTTCAAGTTGCTTTTTGTGCGCTTCCAGTGATTCTGGTGTTGGAGGCGTTGCCTCAAACACAGGTGCGTTTTTATGGAGGCGTTCCCATTTGACCGTTCCGAGATTATGGTATGGCAGCAGTTGCACAAGCTCCACGGCATCACCGAGTTCTAAAATGAACTTGCCGATATCGTCAATAACTGCCTTTGAGTCGGTATACATGGGTAGTATGGGTACTCTGATTTGGAACTTACCGCCCGCTGCGGCGATTTTTCTTGCATTTTCAAGTATGAGTGCATTGGGTTTGCCCACCACTTTTTCATGAAGATCACTATCTATGCCCTTAATATCATACAAGAACAGGTCGGTATATGGCAAGATGGACTCAATGATATCCCACTTGACCAAACCGGTTGTGTCAACAGCCGTATGAATGCCTTCTGCTTTGCAGCACTTAAGCAGTGCCCGCACAAATTCAGGCTGATACAAACACTCGCCGCCTGAAATCGTGATGCCGCCGCCGGATTTATTGAAAAATGGTTTTTCGCGTTTGACACGTTGCATGATTTCATCGACAGTATAGTCTGTTCCACACATGTATAGGGCTTTTGGTGGGCAGACTTTTGCGCATTTGCCGCAGTTTAGGCAGCTTGAGCGGTCGATTTTTATGAGCGTAATGTCCTCGCAGGTGGCGGTTGAAACGCTTGTATCACCGTGTGCAATCAGGCCGTGCGGGCAGGCATCCAAGCAGCGTCCGCATTTTTGCGTTCCAAGGCAGTTAATCCCCATCCAATTGAGCTCTGTGTGAAACTCCAAGGACTCAGGGCTATGACACCATGGACAGCGCAGTGGACAACCCTTGAGAAACACGGTGAGGCGTATGCCCGGACCATCGTGTACAGAAAAACCCTGTATGTCGAAAACTTTACCTACGATTTGCTCGCTCATTATTTGTCTCCCGATGTGCAGCATTTAGATACATCGGAGGTAGTATATCACGAAGTGTGTACACATGGAATATAAAACTAGGAAATTATATAAATATAGATTGTTATTGGCAATGACTTTGTAGTATACTGCTTAGGTGGTGTGTACTTGAATCTAAAATATCTGTATTTTAGATTTGCGTCCATGCTGCTCTAAAGAGATGACCAATCGTTTTTATGGTTGCGTTATGGTTTAAGCGAAAGGAATGATCATTATTATGCCCATTGTAACGTCTACAGAAATGTTCAAAAAAGCGTATGAAGGAAAGTATGCCATCGGTGCATTCAATGTAAATAACTTGGAGATTATCCAAGGGATCACAGAGGCGGCCGCTGAGCTTCGTGCGCCGCTCATACTCCAAGTGTCTGCCGGTGCGCGCAAATACGCAAAGCATGTATACCTGATGAAGCTCATTGAAGCGGCAGTTATTGATACCGAATTACCTATATGCGTCCATCTTGACCATGGTGATGATTTTGAAATTTGTAAATCATGCATTGACGGTGGATTTACTTCGGTCATGATTGATGGCTCGAAGCATTCTTTTGAAGAGAACATAAAATTGACAGCTGAGGTTGTCAAATATGCCCACGACAGAGGTGTGGTCGTCGAAGGTGAGCTAGGCAAACTTGCAGGCATAGAAGATGATGTAAATGTATCCGAAGAAGATGCGACATTTACACGCCCGGAAGAAGTCGAAGAATTTGTCTCTCGCACAGGCGTTGACTCACTGGCGATTGCCATCGGTACCAGCCATGGCGCTTATAAATTCAAGCCCGGTCAAAAGCCGCATCTGAGATTCGATATTCTTGAAGAAATTTCAAAAAGACTTCCAAATTTTCCGATTGTCCTTCATGGGGCATCGTCGGTAGTTCCGGAATATGTCGAAATCATCAATAAATATGGCGGGGATATGCCGGATGCCATTGGTATTCCGGAAGAAATGCTTCGTGAGGCGGCAAGATCTTCTGTATGCAAAATTAATATTGACTCCGATTTGAGACTAGGCATGACTGCCGGAATCAGGGAGCATTTGGCATTAAATCCATCGCACTTTGATCCGCGTCAGTATCTTGCGCCGGGGCGTGCGAACATTAAAGCTCTGGTTGCGCACAAGATCAAAGAAGTTCTCGGATGTGATGGCAAAGCCTAAGCTGTCCGGTAAAACCGGTGGGGGTTCGACTCCCGGCAGCTCAGTGGCGCAATCTTGAATCTGTTTTATTTTTAAATTTTTATTTTATGAGGTGGAATTATGTCAACTACGTACAATCCTTATGAGAATGCACAAATCCAATTCGACAATGTTGCAAAATCCCTGGGACTTGATGGCGGTATGTGCGAGTTTTTGCGTGTGCCTCAGAAAGAACTGCATTTCACAATTCCCGTAAAAATGGACAATGGAACGACAAAGACATTTCAAGGTTTTCGTGTAAAACACAATATTGCCAGAGGCCCTGCAAAGGGCGGTATTCGCTTTCATCCCCACGAAACAGCCGATACCGTTCGGGCGCTTGCGATGTGGATGACTTGGAAATGTGCGACTGTGGACATCCCGCTTGGTGGTGGCAAAGGCGGCATCATTTGTGACCCGCCGAGCCTTTCGGCAGGGGAGATGGAGCGGCTATGCCGAGGTTATGTCAGACAGATTTGGAATCAATTGGGGCATGAAGCCGATATCCCGGCTCCGGATGTAGGCTCAAATCCACAATGTATGCTTTGGATGATGGATGAATATGAGACCATTACAGGCGCACATTATCCGGGTGTGATTACCGGAAAACCTGTGGGTATGGGCGGTTCATTGGGACGGACAGAGGCGACAGGCTACGGTTGCATCTATGTCCTTAAAAGCTTGCTGAATCTTAAAGGCATAGTGCCCGAATCCACCACTGCGAGTATGCAAGGTTTTGGCAATGTTGCAGAATATGCCGCACGTATGTACACCGAACTTGGGGGCAAAGTGATTGCCATTTCTTGTTGGAATCAAGCGGACAGCAAAGCCTACACATTCCGGAAAGCCGATGGTTGTGATATTGTGCAGCTTGTTGGGATTAAAGATGCTTTTGGAAGCATTGATAAGGAAAAAGCCATGGAGCTAGGTTATGAGGTCTTGCCCGGGGATGCATGGATTACACAAGATGTAGACATTTTGATGCCATGTGCGCTCGAAAATCAAATCACCCCTGCCGTTTTTCCCAGCATTTCTAAGCAAGTCAAGATCCTTATGGAAGGTGCAAATGGTCCAACGACACCGGACTGTGACCCGCTCATCAAAGACCGTGGAATAACTGTATTGCCTGACTTTCTTGCAAATGCGGGCGGCGTGACATGCAGTTATTTTGAGCAGGTTCAAAATAATATGAACTACTATTGGGATAAAGTAGAAGTGCTTGAAAAATTAGAATATGCCATGACGAAGGCATTTCGTGCGGTGCATGAGTTGTCTGAGACAAAGAGCCTGTACATGAGAGATGCCGCATATGTTATTGCCATTGAGCGGGTGGCGAATGCGGTTAAGTTGCGTGGATGGATATAATGAGTAGTTGAGTTTGAGTAATATATAAATATATAAGCTCTAGGTAGTGTGGTTGCACAGCCCCTAGGCAGTGTGGTTGCACAGCCCCTAATTGACTGAGGACATTTACGATAACTTCAACTCTGGCTTTCTTGTGAGGGCGCAGTCAGCGAAGCTGACTGAGAAAGTTAAAGAAACTCTACATTCATATTTGCGCGAATAAGCGCAATATACGTCTGCCCGCGTCCAAGCTCAAGCTCCGAACCATCCTCCAAAGTATAGACAAACTGTGCAGAATTATCCTCACGTGACCAATGGATGGGGATATACTTTCCGCCATTAACAAAATACCCTGTTCCTGTTCCGGTCGTGGTTATTTGTAGTCTGCCGGCGTTGTCGCCGGGGATGCCGGAAGTGGCCATTTTCAAGATAAGCACATTGGTTACCGCTACTTGCTGATCGTTATTTCCATCTATGTAATTGCTGCCATATTGACGTAAGTAATAAAGACCGGTCTCCTCATTGAATGTAAACGAAGTTGTCTTAGCATTAGGGCCGAACATGATTGAAAAATCCATTGCAGGATTGCCATATTCGGGAGTTCCATCATCGACAAATGTGAGTGCACGTTCGTAGCCATCTTCATGCTCCAACCTAAGGTCTAAATCGGGCAAGTGACGTGAGATGAGTTCACCCGAAGTCATGAGATTGTGCGGAGCGCGTCTATTTCTATCTCTGTAGAATATGCGTGCACCCCTGCCGCCGCCATCGACGATATGTGTGATGCTTCGGCTGCGGATTGCAGAATTAGCGCCCGGACTGCCTCCGGAAAAGACGAATATCGCATCGTAGCTTTGGGCAATATCTACGGTATACAGGCGTGCGCTTCTGACGGCACCGATGACATCAACATCGGTGGGGTCTTGGAATATGGCGAGCATTCTTGTAATACTGCCCTCTACCAGAAATTCATAAATGATATCCGCCTGTGATACGCCGCGTTGAGGCAGGGCGGTTCTTAAATTATCGATGACTATAGCAAGCGGCCTTATATGTGATATGTCTTCCTCGATAGCTACTCCGGTGAGCGGATGCCAAGGGCCTTCCCACTCTGGTTCGGGCTCCGGTTCGGGTTCCGGCTCGGGTTCAGGCTCCGGTTCGGGTTCCGGCTCGGGTTCAGGCTCCGGTTCGGGTTCCGGCTCGGGCTCAGGCTCTACTATAGGTAATTCCGGTTCGTATATAGGTTCATATGGTTGGCAGGTCGCAAAAGTGGCGGCTGCAACAACGGCGATGAGTACCAGCGGTAAGATTCGCTTAAACTGGCGGTGCTTTACAATGGCTTGTATTTTATATGTGATGGAGTCTATTATGTTTTTAATTTTTTGCATTAAATCAACCTGAATTCTTAAAATTAGTAATGAAAACCTTACGTGCAGAAGGTTGCAAAAGAAAAATAACCGCATCACATTTTACTCTCCGCCACACTTAAAGTCAATATCTAAGCTGCTGGGAATTCGACTCCCGGCAGCTTAAGGTTGTGATGTGCAGTGCAGGTATGCTATAATCAGGCGTAGTGCGTAATAAGGTGCGGTATCTTTATTGACGGTTAAGCAGCTTCACAATATACATGTAGAGTGGTGCGGCGTCCCTGACGTGCCGCGGACTAACGAACAGCGAAAAGCAGGAGGATATTCTTGTGCATGGGAACTTTGGATTTATTCATGACAAATCGGAAATAAAACTCTTGATATTATTTGTTTTACGTCGGCTTCCTGAGCCGGTGCGCTTTGAACTGCTTACCGATATTGCATTATGTGACGAAGGTATTAGCTTCTTTGAATTTGCACAATGCTTGGCAGAACTTGTAGATAACGAGCATATTTTACTTAAAGATGAGCAGTATTCACTGACCCCCAAAGGGGTGCGCAATAGTGAGGTAACAGAAGTTAATTTGCCGTACTCCGTGCGGGAAAAAGCAGAAAGCATAATTGCTGCGGTGCGTCTGGCTTTAAATCGTGATGCGATGATAAAGACATCAACTCATGCGGCGCTGGACACGGGACACAAGGTGTGCCTGTCTCTTTCGGACGGTATTGGTGAGATCGTATCCATGGAGCTGTTTGCAGCCAACGAGCAGCAGGCGCTGGCGTTGGAAAAAGGCTTTCGCAAAAATGCGGAAGGCATCTACAACAAATTAATAGAGATGATCTTGGAGTAGGTAATTACCTTTTGCTTGACGCATATAGCTGTTTGAGGTAGAATGTGCTGAACTTATTGATTGGAGAATATGTGTGCGTATTGCTTCTTTTTTAATGCCTTTTGTGGCAATTGTAACCGGAATTGCGGGATTCGTTATAAGAAAACATGAACTAGCCTATGTTTTTGATGCACAAACAGGGCTTCCGGAGCGTGGAAGCTTAATTACACTTGTGCTGATCGGTTTGACAGTGCTGTTTATTTTAGCTGCTTTAATTTTTTCGATTGTTGTCTCTAAACGAAAAGTAGTAGATAAGGGATTTGAAAATGTATTCGGCACAGACTCATTGAGCTATCCTATTTCATTTATTTTGTTTGGCTTGTTGTGGTTGTGGGCGTCCATCATGTATTTCGTCGACTTCCACTCAGCCGGAAATATACGTATCATTTTTTCGGTTATGGCAGCGATTTCCGCAATATCAGTGATATTTTTCGCAGTTGAGATGTATCAAGACCCACGCAGAAAATCAGTTTATGCCTTAAGTGTGATACCTTCGTTATTCACATGCTTGTGGCTCATTTTAGTGTATAGGGAAAACGCCGCAAACCCTGTACTACTGAGTTATGCGTATCAAATTTTGGCAATAATCGCCTCAACCATGGGCTTTTACTTCACATCCGGAGTGGTCTATGGAAAGCCAAAGCATGGCAAGACAATTTTTTCCTATCTTATCGCAATCTTTTTCTGCCTTGTAACCTTAGCCGATGCACACAATATAATGATCCGTATTATGTTCTGTGCGATGATACTCATTAGTGTAGCATGTCTGCACAGACTGTTGAGGAACTTAAAGTGCATACAGTAGGGCAGACACTAAACCTAAAAAACGCCCTGAAGGTATCCCACTACCTTCAAGCTCCGACATTTTCCGGCTGGCAAAACGAATATACGCCCCATTAGTCAGCTCAATCTGCTTGCCGCCCTTATCCACATGCTTGATTTGAGGCACACTGAGCACTTAATCACCGACTTTCACTTGATAATACCTTCGAGTGGAAGTTTTATTTTCGAGAAAACGCTGATATGCCCCTGCATACAATTCATAATCCGCTCCTCAATCTCATCGGGCTGATCCTTGAGGATATAATCCATCCATCGCCTCAACCTTATACTTATGCAAACAATACAGGACTCACGCGAAGAACATTTGTCCCATATGTTGGTCGTGAACAAATTTTATATTTTTAAATAAGACATAATGTTGTCATGTTTGTTGTGGTATAGTCAACACTCAAATTAAAACAAAGGATGGATCAAATCATGAGTGAAAAAGCAATAAAAAGAGCAGAAGAAATCATCAAAAGCAAGACAGCAGAGGTGAATATGGGTGCAGGCGTTGTGCTGTCGCTCATAGACCATGAAGGATATCCAACTGCGTCTACACTTTCTATTTCTAAAGCCGAGGGCATCCGCCAGATTACATTTGGAGGATCCCTTGACTCAAACAAGGCAAAACGTGCGAAAGAAAATAGCCGTGCATCTGTGTGTATTTTTGATGATGATTATGAGGGTGGCTCATACTACAATATTACCCTTGTGGGCGATATTGAAGTCATAACGAACATTGAGCTGAAAAAGAAAACGTGGTATCAGGGGCTGGAAGAGCATTTCCCCGGTGGGGTAGATGACCCTAATTATTGCGTCTTAAAATTTACCACGAAACGCTACAATCTATGGGTTGATGTTGAAGCAGAAGAAACCACAGGCAGCTTTTAGTTAAGCCGGGAGTCGAACGCTCATCGCTTCGACTCCCGCAAGCTTATGGCGTATTTTAACCTATTTTTAAGTAAAATTGCATAACCGTTTCATGCTCGGATGGTATATTGCTATAGCGCAAAGCTAAAGTGAAACTATAAATGATTCAAAAATAGGAGAAGTATATGAAAAAAGCGCAGTTTAATTCTATCCAAGTCCCAAAGCAATCTGCCACTCGGAATGTTACGAACAAAAAGGTCAGTAAACATCTGTACAGAGTCTTTGCACTCATATTGGTCGCCGCAAGTCTCATGATGCCGATTTCAGTCGCATATGCCGCTGAGCCAATTGCATATGACTATGACATACCATCAGAATACATCGGTATCGAACCCATCAGTATTGATTTATCCGATTTTGCAGCCATGACACCCACAGGTATTGCCATATCGGAAATAGGCGATCGATTGGATGAGTTGGTTGCAACTTACATGAGTGAATTTACACCCGGTGCGGCCATCGCCATAGTTCAAGATGGACACATCAGAAGATCTTGCGCAGTTTGCCATTGCCCTTACTCCGGAACAGGGTGCATCCGGTCCGCTCTTTCACAGTCGCAGCACATTGGATTTGATGCTCAGCCCGAGTTTTTCAGACCAGAGTGTGATGATCGGAACACATCATGGATTTATGAGCTACGATGCGGTGCTGCCTGCTGTCGGTCATGGTGGCGGAACTGCCGGATTTACAACAGATCTGGCCATAATCCCTTCGGAGCGGTTCGCTGTTGTTGTGTTGACGAATACTGTGGGCGCTAATGAATTTACTGATAAGGTATTAGAGTTGCTCATTGGAAATAGCAGAGACATGGTGGATGCACCGCCGCCGGGCTTGCCTGATGCGGCGCATGTAGCGGGTAATTTTGTCATGCTGCGTCGCCATGAGTGCAATGTGATGGAGCCGCTTAACTTTATGCTTGGCACCCATTTGATTGTGGATGCTCTGGATGAAAATACTATAGAAGTAAATTTCATGGGTATGTCTATTATATATCAGCAAGTTGCGCCGTATATTTTCAGAGCCATATCATCAGATAGCCCGATTGCGCGCGTGGCGTACGAGGCGCGCATCATAATGGAAGACGGCGAAGTCGTTGGCATGACTATGATTGGTCCATTTGATCTCACTGTAGAGACTTTTGCCCAGAGCATTGCAGCATTGATGATCAATGCCTCTATGTTGGGTATCAGTCTTCTGTTTTTCCTGATCATGAGCGTTGTTGTGTTTATCGGATTTTTGCGCAAGCGCAAAGAGGGTTTGACGGCGTTTACACATCTGAGCAATGGCCTATTGCTTTCCGGTGCGCTCATCGGACTCAATTACTTTTTGGTGCTACTTCGGCTGGGCATGGCAGCGCCTTTTATTTCAGAGCGTATGGTCATCCCCCATATTTGGATCAATTATATTCTTGTGGCGCTGGCCGGTATTTTGCTGATCGCTGCGCTGCTGATCTCTGCAAGGCATAAAGTTCAGGCAAAGCGCAAGGTGCTCTTCGTGTTGAGCATTGTATTTTTAGCCATGCTGATTTTTGTGTTGGCAAACTGGAACTTCTTTATCATGATGTAACAGGGGTGGGGGACACAAAGTCGTCATGTTTCATGTGATATGCTAGGTAGTGTGGACTCGTGTCCACACTGCCTAAGTTAAAAAGGAAATTCTGAAAGGTTGTTGGAAAAATGAATCAAGATATTATCAAAGGTGCAGGCGAGCTGATCAGCTCTACCTCGGAACGCAAAATAAGCAGCTATGACGATTTTGTAAAAACCCTACTTACTGCGGGATTTTCCATGGGCAATAGTAATGCCGAAGGTATATATGCCATCATAGAATTTGAATGGAACGAGGAGCCGACTTATGATACACCTGTCCGCTGGTACACAGGCGACCCGGTCACTGACCCCTGCGAATGGATTAATCGAATTTTAGTTGAACGCAACGATATTACCTACGGTAAATTGTTTTTCAAAAAAAGCGGATATATCACTAAAAAGTGGTTTCCATATTTCTTAGCGGTGCGGCGCGATGGCGTGGATTTTAACGAAGCTTATGATCGCGGTTTGATGAGTCACTTTGCAAAACGGATTTATGATGTAGTATCTGCCAATGAAACACTTGCTGTAGAAGAAATCAAGCGATTGGGCGGATTTTCACGAGAAAATAAATCCGGGTTTGACAGGGCATTAACAGAACTACAAGTGAAGCTGTTTATTTCACCCTGCGGCAGACGGTACAAAGTATCGCAAAAAGGCGAGGAATATGGCATGGCATCTACTGTGTTCTGTACAACGGAGCGATTTTGGGGTGATGATGTATTTGAAGAGGCCGCTGAAATTGATGCAGATGAGGCCATTGAGCAAATAAGAGCGCAAGTTTTGTGGCTCAATCCACTGGCAGAGGATAAGAAAATCAGCAAATTCATACTGGGATAGGTTTAGGGAAATTTTCATATAAAATAATGAGGAAAGCAGTTGACAAACTGATAGTGACTGGCTATAATGAGTCACGCTCTAAAATTAAGTTTCCCTTGAATATATGCGCGAGTGCTGGAATAGGTAGACAGGCACGTTTGAGGGGCGTGTGCCAACAGGTGTGAGGGTTCAAGTCCCTCCTCGCGCACCAGTTCGAGTGTCTTTACAGGATTTGAACCTGTAGGGACATTTTCTTTTTGCAAAGTTCTGTATCACTATCCCGACCATAAGAAAACTGAGGATTCCGCTCTGGAAACCTCGGTTTTTTCTATGTCAAAAATAATTTGATTATAAATTTTTGCTTTACAGTTGACAAATGATAATTAATAGTATATGATAATCGATATCGATAAGGGATGGATTTCGCTTGAGGATCGGAGTTTAAAATAAGCATATGAACAATAAAAGAAATACGCTCCAGCGGCAGTTGATTTTAAACGCAGTCCAAGAACTCAATATACACGCAACCGCAGAACAAGTTTTTGCACATGTAGCCAAGCAGCATCCGGCCATCAGTAAAGCCACAGTTTATAGAAATCTAAGTCAGATGGCACAGTCAGGAATGCTTTTAGACATCGGCAACTTTGCTGGTGCGGCACATTACGATCATAACCTCCATAATCATTATCATTTTATGTGTGAATCGTGCAGGCGAATATTCGATGTGGAAGCTGACTTTTCTGACATGTATGATAGGCTTGGCAATATAGATGGCTTTGATGTTGTAAGTCACAATCTATCTTTTAATGGCACGTGCCGCAAGTGCAAAAGTCAAGTGCTTCTGCAAACTTGATGCGATACAAACAATTCCTTGTTAGCGAGGAGTTGTTTCAGAATAACGCATAGCCTTAAAGGACTGCTTTATGATAATTACTGAAACTTCGCATCAAAAAAAGCTGCATTGCACCTTGAAAAATCAATAACGAGCCATAAAAAGTATACAAAAGATCGCATCTATGCCGCATTTGAGCTCAAGCAGTCACGTATGTAGC
>Ga0123355_10005223_pt1 | contig 18968 bp, 31 predicted proteins | sample TergutEmb28metaG_3_FD_89872 | JGI IMG/M metagenome (GOLD analysis project Ga0123355, IMG submission 89872) | Embiratermes neotenicus P1 segment gut microbial communities from Petit-Saut dam, French Guiana - Emb289 P1 | ecosystem: Host-associated > Arthropoda: Insects > Digestive system > Gut ... | reverse complement strand
TGCACTACGGAAGATGTTCCAGGCTGACAACCCGGGGTTCAAACCCTCGCTGTTTGATGCGGCGTGCGCTGTTCCTCACACAGTACGGAAGGCGGGAAAGTGATCCATTGCCCCTACTGCTTGGAACTGTTCGAACCCGGCCGCCACGGCCGCCAAACGTGCGGACGCCCTGTTTGCGTCAAACGTACGGCGGTCTGGAATCGCTGGTTGTCTGACAGGAACGCTCCGAGGTTGCCGCCGAAGTGCGGTAACGGGTTGCTGTTCGACCCCTGGAGGGTAGCGTGAGACTGTGACTGAAAGAACGGGGGAGGGGCGAATCGACCCCTCCCCCGGGACCATAGCAACACCATGCACGGGTGCCGATTTCGGCACGAGTGGACCCCACCTGCCCAAAATTTAGTTGACCAAACCCAAACATTGACTGCTCAGATTCTGCCGAATCAGCATTGCAGAGGGGTAGTAGTAGTAGTACCCTAGTAGTACCGAAACTAAGACAAGGAGTAGTACCACAATGGATCTATATGAAGGCCCAATCGAAACATTTATCTTCTCGGATCGTACCGTCAGGGTCTACACCTACCAGGTCGATGGGAAGCCGGTGCGGGTGTACCACACGAACTGCCAGCGGTGCGAGCGGGTGATCCTCGGGGTTGAACCCCACTGCTGCGAGGAGTAGAGTGGAGGCATGACCACACGGGTCACATCAAAGGAAGGAGCAGTACCAGTGACAACCACTGAGCAAACCGATTTTGGGCCAGTCTCGTACGAGCCTGCCCAGTTCAACGCCGAGGGGAAGGAAGTCATTACCCGCAAGGACCTCGGGCGTTTCCTCCGCTTCCTGGAGGCACAGCACGCCGAGCACCCTGCCGAGTGGATCAAGGTCACCGTACCCACGGGACCCATCTTCTCAAAGTCCGACCGTGGCCCCACGGGCCGGGGCAAGGACGAGTACAGCGACTATCGGGGGTTCAAGGAGGCTGCTGGCCTGATGGACCCCCCGCTCACGGCCTCCATCAAGTTCCGGCACAACAGCCCGAAGGAGGATGGTTCCCAGACCACTCTCCTGCGCATTCGGCTGCGTCCGAAGGAGAAGTTGTCCGCTTCGGTCCAGGCGAACCGTACCGCTGGCCTGGAGAAGTCCCGGCTCACCCGGGCCACCAACAAGGCGAAGTTGGCTGCTGAGGCTGCCAAGGCCAACCCCGGCGACGAAGCACTCCAGGCTGCGGCGAAGGAGGCTGCCAAGAAGCTGAACGAGACCAAGGCTCGTATCGCCAAGAACAACAAGGCCAACGGCGGCGGCAAGTAAAACGACAACGGGGGAGGGTTTCGACCCTCCCCCTTTTGTCGTACCCAAAACACTGAAAGGAGCATCATGGCTGTAGAGATTTTCGCAGACAGGGACGGTAAGGGAGAAGTGTTCGTGTGCAACACCACGGACCTCGCTTTCGGCCCCATCATGGAAGATGGGACCGCTGAACTGTTCATGGAATGGCTGGACATAGACCCACGAGAAGTGGAAGAAATCCTGCCCAAGCTGTACGACAAGTGGTACCGCATCGTGTACATGGAAGGTCAGTCCCAGTACGAGCCGAATGAACTGTTGGCCCGTGATGACTGACGCCACTACGAACCAACTGCTGGCGGACATTCTGAACCGTCTGGACCGCATTACAGAGTGGATAGAGCATTCAGAAAAGGTCCAGGACCAGCAGGACACCATCAATCATTCCCTTGTCGATTTGACCAAACTGTTGGGCACCAAACTTCAGGCAGTGGCAGAACTGCAAAAGCTCGATCAGGAAATGATAGAAGCCCTGATTAGCTTCAAAGGTACTACTACTTTTACACCAAAGGAAGGAGAAGTAAGCTAATGAATAGTGAAATGACAGCCGACGAATTGAATGAATGGGGCATTCCATTCATTGAGGAAATCGACCGTCGTATCATGCTCCCCGGGAATGAGAACATCAAAGCCATGTGGATGGAGGGGGAAGGACATTCCTGTATCCCCTGGATCAGGGAACAGTTCCCCGAAGTCACGGAACAGCAAGCAGACTGGATCGAAGATTTCCTGTCGGAAGTCTGATAGCCTGCCTGCATGACAACCCGTAGACAGAGGCATTACAACAACCCTCGCAGAGCCAAGAGTTACAAGAGACTTGTCAGACGTGAGGATCAAGAGAAAGAAGGCGGTTTGGCGACCGAACGTCCGTGGGACTCCATGTACGAAATTGAAAGACTAGAGCGCATTCAACAACGGAAGGAGAAGCGCAATGGCATACAGCAAGAAGCTGACGACAGAACAGAACAAAGCGAGAGCGAGGGCTGACAGTCACAAGTACCGCCACAAGACCAATAACCTGCCCGCTCGCATTCACAACAGGGCTGCCCGTATAGCTGCTCAGTGGTTACAGGAGAACAATCCTGCCCAGTGGAAGAAGTGTGTGGCACAGGCTCAGAAGGTAGAGGAGGAGAACAGGACAGAATACACCCCGCACTCCATCCGCTACGCTTCCGAAACCTGTCCACACGACAAAGTAAAGGCTGTCGGGATTATGCGTCAGTGCCAGAACTGCGGCGAACTGCTTGGTGCTTATCCAGTTGAACTGGACGAGAATCGGGAACTGCTCCAGGAGATTCTGGAGGCTGAGGGAGGGGCATAACGACACGGACGTAGGGGTGCCCCGCTATCAATTCGGGGCACTCCTGCGCCCAGTCGTAGGGATACTTTCTCCTCCACTTCAGTCGTTCCAGGGCTGCTCTGAATCTTGCCACATCAAGCTCCATTCTCTGAAATCAATCGGCGGAACCATCACCCCATCAATCTCTCTCCAGGGTATTTCTTTGGCGTAGGAATGTCCGCTGTACCCTCCAATTTCCATGCGGTGTAATTGGTCGTACATCGTGATTCCTTGTCGGCACAATTCGCATTCTGCATTGCAGTGAAACCGTTTGCCAGTACCACCACGCTGGTTCCGTTTCCTGTTCAAACGGATGTACTTTTGATTTCGTTCCCAGCTTCTCCAGGTGGCTTTAGTCCGTAGTCCTAGGCCCATTCCGATGAATCTGGTTGTGTTTGCCAGTAGGAATTGCGGTGGTCCCCAGTCTGTCCCTGTATGTTCCTGGAGGTATCGCATAACCTCCTCGTAGGGTAAACCTTCCGGCCCATTGTGATCCTTGGCCTTGTCCATTCCTCTGTATTTGCAGATTACTTTCCCATCTTTTAGTCCATAGTAGAACCCTGATTGAATGTAGGTAATTTCGTCGAAGGTGGTTTCTTCCCAGTCCCCGAGTCGTTCACTGTGCGGCAAATCCAGTGGGACAGTGGAGAATACAGCGTCTGTCTCCACCGCAATTATGTGTTCAGGGCTTAGTAACATAGCCTTATATAACTGACTTCTAACGTAAGAAGTAATGTATCCAGCATACTCCAATTGATGCCACCGAGGTTGGGTCCCTTTGTACCCCACGGTCTGTGCCATTTTCCCGTACAGGCTGTTCATACATAGCTTTAAGGCTCGTTGAGCAGAATTTCCTTCGCTCTTGAATAGTCGTCTTTGCTCATACATTGTTTCAACGAATGCAAAAGGCTTATGATCGGATTCTTCTCTAAAGACCCACCCTTCCTGGACAGAATCAGGAACCAATTCGGCTTCCGGCGTCCAGTACCAGCCCTCAACTTCACAAGGGTAAGAGATAAGTCCAGTCTCGGCACGACAAAAAAGGGGCTGAGGTCTACCTCGTTCACGCCTGTCGGCATCGTGCTCTCTATAGCTGATATTCCAGACTCCAAACGTACCTGGTTCGAAGGATGAAGCATGTACGAAAGTGCCTCGCGAAATGTCAGGAAGTCTAGTAATTGCCGCTGGATAAGCACTGCGTAGGTCATTTTCGTAGACCGTATTTGCGTGGCGACCCAGTCCGAATTGCTCAAACCTTCCACCCGAATAAGCGAACTGACTGGCATCTAAAACCTCCTTGGGTAGCTTTTGATTTACGGGAGTAGTGTAGGTATAGAACGTCTTTCTGGCGACGGCTCCCGGTCCATGCCATTCTTCTGGCTCAATGCCAACGGCCTTGTAATCCTTCCGAAGTATGTTCATCATGCGTACGAGCATGGACAATTCCGTGCGGTTATATGGGATGATGAAGTCGTCCAATTCCTCCCAGGTAAAGAGACTTCTAGCTTCTTTTCCGGCGGCGATAATCCCCAATTCAGGGTCATCTTCTCCGAGATATTCCTTGCACGCAGTCAGGAAAGTGGACTGAAAATGACCGAACACATCGTAGATAGTTGCTGATCGCTTTGTTCTATGTTGGTATATTGAAAATGTCTTTCTAGGGACATGCTTAAGGTAGTAACTACCGAAGTTTGTTTCTTCATGTTCGTGCAAATTCCACAACTTCTGTTCAGGTAAATCTTTGAGGATTTGGTTCACGTCATAGTTGAATCCAAACCCGACAAACGTGCTAAGAGGATATAGGACTTTAGTATTCAGAATTAGCTCTAAACAGGTAACAGTATCCAGTCCATTTTGATTAGTAATCTGACCGCCTTTGCTGTTCGCCAGTAACACATACGGTTGCGGTTGAGGGGTATAGTCACGAAAAACGGTGCGGGTTCCTGCCCACGAATAGAAACCTCGTCCCATTGAAATTGGTTGTTCTGCTTGTGCGATTCCTTCCCCATCCCAGGCAATAAATTCTCTGTCTTTCTTAGCTCTCGGCATACGCTTGGCTCCATATCTCCCAGTCTCTATCGTCCCACATACCCTCATCTATAAGGGCACTGATAATGTCGTGATGATCCATTCCGTATTCAGCAAGAAGGTACTCGTCATCTTGCAACAGTTCATAGAACCAATCTTCGGCGGTTAGCCCCTCTACAGTCCAGAATCCAGATTCGTCAGCACCTAAAAGGGGAAGCTCCTCGTACCACCATTGATCGGGCTGTTCACCATCCCAATAGTCCGGTAATCCTTGGGCATTGTAATAGACCATTATAAGCTAATAATCAGTTCATACACTCCCTTTTCTCCTCCAGAATAGGAACGTCCCCCGGCTCAGTGACCGAAACCGGGGGACGCTCTGGAGGTGCGTGTGCCTTCTGTGAGATTTAGAAGGGGTCGTTTACTTCATTTGATTCCTTGGATTCTTCCGGCTCGGTGTTCTCCCAGCAGTCGATGACCGCCTTGCGAGTGTCGGCGTCTACGGCTTGGAAGTCATACGCACGTCCAGGCCGAACAATACGGGCAACAAGAACAGCGTTTCTTGCCATTACGGGGGACAGTTTCCTTCTCAGAACCTCCTGAAATACACGGACAGAACCGACAGCACTGAACTGCTGCGTTTCTGCATTCCACACGGCACCTATACCGTCAGTAACTGGCGTCTTTTCAGACTGCTCAGTTGAAATCACATGCTCAATGGTGGGCATGATGATAACCACATCATCTTTGTGGTCCTGAATGCGCCAGAATGAGCCTTCAGCGACCCCTTCTTCGGGGTCCATGTACTCTGTCATTTTCTTCCTTCCAGTGTGTTTTACTACTCCCATCTACTCCTTCAATGAAAGTCGGGAGTAGGCTCAAAAGCGGACAGAATCACTTTGTATTGCCTACCCCCGACCTACACTGGAAGGAGTAGAACGCATGTGCGCAAGTCGATGCTATCAGCCCTTGACGGCCTGGTCAAATGGGGTGTAACATTGACTCTTGTATGCCCAAAAGGAAACGGGGTATGTATGACAGAAGTAAGTGAGTCGTTGCAGACAGACGACAAGCTAGAGGAGTTATCCAAACGGATAGATACTCTCAGCGAAAAGATCGACCTAATAGGTCAGCAAAATGATTGGCTCTGCGAAAATTTGCAGAGTCTTTTTCTTTTTGTGCAGCAGGTGGGGTCAAACGGTGGAGGGATCAGGGGACTTCTCTCAGCCATGAAGCAAGGCCCCAGTCTTACTACTAATGAGTCTCCTATAGAAGCAATTAAAGTAGAGGATTAACGATGCCAAGTGACATGGAAGTAACACCCGAGGATCGGGAAACCTTGGTCGAAATGAAATTCGGCCAACTGTTTGACAAGTTCTACAACGCTCGCAGGGAACAGGAAAAGAACGAGCGTCCCCGCAAGGTAAGGGTGGCCCACGATGACGACTCCGAAGAAGAAAGCGGCGACGAGGAAACCTCCAAAAAGAGGCCACGGCGGCGCAGTCTCCTCGAAGAATGCTTCGCCCAAACCTTCGGCTTCTGAGCAGAGAATCGCACTATTGCGTAACGGAAAGCTACGCATGGTGACTCGTAAGGACTACGAGAAATGACGGATAGTTCTGTCCCACCGGAGGAAGATTGGGAAGCATTTTTAGGGAGTCTGGAGGAACCTGTCATCGTTGCTGGTGAATCTTTTACACCGTCTACATCGACTGACTTTGGTGACGTTACTTACGACACTGACGACACCATAGAAACCGGCTTTGAAGAAGCAACCATCAAGATTGGGGACGGTGAATGCCGTGTTTGTGGTGCTCCGACTTTTAGACCCCCAGGTCTTACGGCGTCTGGCAGGAAGAAGCGTGCTCCTAGTTACTGCGATTTGCACAACCCAAAGCGCACCATATCGAAAGACCGATCCAAGTCTGGCGGGATGGACAGTCAGCTTCAACGGGTCCAAGAAGAATTAGCTGACGACTTACGTTTGATTGCAGCACTCGCTGGACCCATGTTGCCGGTAACGGGGTTCTATCTGTTCGACCGTGCTGACGCTTTCACTATTGCTCTGTTGAAGCTGGCAAAGAACAATCAGCGCATGTTGCGGGTGATGCACCGAGTAGCGCAGGTGGCACCTGTGTACACGATTGGGGAAACAGTCGCTGGTGTTGCGTACTCGATTCAGGTCGATACGCAACGGGCTGACCCGCATACAGTTGTCGGGCAGCGGCTAGGGGTATCGAAAGCCTATTCACAAGTTTATCCTGAGGCTTCCGAAGATGTTATTAACAACGGAATGCAGCCTCCCTTCCAGGGTCCTCCGAAGTATGCCACCGCGTAACGTTCGTGTTGTTCATAGGCAACCACGACAACGTGCAGTAGCAAACGACTGGATTCTGAACGATGAACCAGTTGCCAAGATTCCCCGAGTACCGTGGGAACAAGTGAAACAAGATGTATTCAAACAGTGGAGAACAAATGACTCACCACATCACTCAATCATTAGTCTCAGCGGCGGAGGAAAGTCGTACCTCGCAACAAGAGGTTTGCTTCCAATGCGAGGTTGGCGACGTGCTCTCATCATTGACAATAAGGGCGATGATGAAACTCTCAGGGACGTGGGACGACAAGTTCGACAGATTCCAAACGATTCTAGGTTTCGATCCAAAAAGGAACCAGATCACTCTTGGTACCGGCTCATGGTACATGACGATTGGGATAAGGCCAGGACTCAGGTAAGGGATGCACTGGCAAAGGTCTACAAGCAAGGTGATTGGACAGTGTTTGTGGATGAAACTCGTAACCTTACTGATCCCCGTGTTCCTTCACTTAACCTACGCAACTACGTTGAACAAATATGGTTGCGGGGAAGAAGTAGAGGGGTCGAAATGGTGTCCATGACACAAGCACCCCGGTGGGTTCCCTCCTCCTTCTACGATCAACCTTCCTTTGTCTGGATTGGTCGTATCAATGATGAACGTGCGCATCAAAGACTGCGGGAAATTGGCGGTTTGCGTAGGGAACATTTAGGTGTCATCCAACAGTTACAACGTAGGGAATTCCTTATCGTAGGTGATGGGGGTGACTACACAGCAATAACAAAAGTGCCCGACTTAGCAAAGAAAGGTTGAACAGTTGTGGACACAGACGTTAGCCATGAGGTCGAAAAACGACTTGTCGCTCTTGAAGATGCGGCTGGCCTCCAGTGGGACCCGACGACTGGTACCACCGTTCCGAAAGAGGAAGCAGTGGGCGAGGTCGAAGATTCCGACGAGGAATCGGACGAAAGTGAGGAGGAAATTTGAGCGAAACGGAAGCAAATCCAGAGGAGGCTGAGGAGTCTCCTGACGTAGACCAAGCAACACCTGAACAAGAGGAGAAGGAATAACCATGCTCGGAATTGGTGTGTACATTCTGGCGTGGCTGGTCGTAATCAACTTCCTTTTGAGGACGTTTCTTGCGCATCATGCCAACAATCCGGCAGCAGCCGGTCTAGCGCCACTGATCTAAAGGAGACATAAAGCATGCCCAGTGCAGTTCAAACATTGCAGGTTGCGAATCCTGCACAGTCAACAGTTTCCCGAATGCCGCAGACGACTGCGCAGCCCACTACTCCAGCGGGTGCCGCACCGTTTTCACGGTTGTCACGGCAGGGTCAGATTCTTGGACCCTCTGCGGCAGGGAACCCATTCGGAAGTCTTTGGACGCCAACACTGAAGCCTGTTGGTGGTTACCTTAGATTCCTTTCTATGACCCTTGCAGCAGTAGGGCAGTCGTCAACTACTGCGTCTGTGCTCAGTCAAGACGCACCGTATGACAGCATCCAGAACCTGTTTCTCCGTGATCCGTATGGTCAGCCCATTCTGCAAGCGGACGGATTTTCGCTGAACCTGATTGACTTCTATGGTGGTCAGCGGGGAATGCTCGGGTTCGGAAACGATGTAGGGAGTAAGCCCAGTTTCGTGCCCCCACCGACAGCGATTGGTGCGCAAAACTGGAGCTTCTGTCTGCACTTGCCGCTCGAAATGGACAGCAGTGGGTACTGCTCACTCGCATCAATGAATGCGGCTTCTCAGCCACAAGTCCAGGTACAGTTCAACCCAGTTGGATCGGTTTACCCGACTCCTCCGACGACACCTGGGACACTGACTGCGACACTGAATGAGGCTTTCTGGATGGCCCCAGTGGACAACCCACAAATTGCTCCACCGGACGTGGGATCGTCAGCACAGTGGTCAGTTACAAGGGCACAGACCCTTATCTCCAGCAGTGCATTCCAGCGCATTGTTCTGCCCCGTGTCGGTACGTTTATTCACACTTTGATTTGCGTACTGCGGGACGTGGGTACAACGCCACCAAACCAGCGGGTCGAAGCGTACCCCACAAGTGACTTGTCGCTATGGGTCGATGGTGTTCCGATTACTTTCGAATACCTTGCCGAGCGGCGGGACATCATGTTCCAGCAGTTCGGTTCGTACTCGTACAACCCAGTTACTGGGCCAACGCAGAAGGCTCCGACTGGTGTTGTGGTGTACTCGTTCCGTGAGAGTGTACAGACTGCGGTGTCCACTGCGGACACTTACGACATTCTCCTTCCCACGACCCCTGCCACACTTTTGGAGGTAGCTGGAACGTGGGGAACGTTCACCGGAACAGGTCAACTGTTCACCGTTACAGGCGAGCTATTCCCGGTTTCCGGTATTCCTTACACACACCTTGCTTCATAAGGAGGAAGCCGTATGACGTCAACAATCGACAGCGGGCCAGGATTGCAATCAGAACTGTCTGTCAGCAGTCAACCTGTCATTGCCAAAGCCGGATTCGGAAGCCAACCGCATGTATGGTCCTGGATTTGGTTTGTGGTTGCAGTGCTTGTGATTCTCGGATTCCACATTCGAATCTTTGGCACTCCAGTTCCACCGGCAGCGAGGTTCCCGTAATGGCAGCGGATGTGATGAACCTATTTGTCATCATTGCAGTAGGTGTCATCCTTGCCAACATGGTTTCCAATAAGAATGCGAGCGGGACCACTGCTCTGTTCTGCAACATGGGGAACCTCTGGAAGATCAGCGTGAACGGGATGCTTGGCAACCAAACCACGCTGTCCAAGTGCAGCTAATCATTAGCTTAAGGAGTGCCTTATGGCAGGTCATGTAGTAAACCTTTTCGTGATCATCTCAGTGGGAGTGATTCTCGCTGACATGATTGCGAACGCAAACGGAACAAACGCTCTACTCGGCGGTATGTCGAACATCTGGAAGATTGGTGTGAACGGCATGCTTGGCAAAACTTCATAGGAAGGGGTTGAAAATGTCAGTCAACGTAAAGCAAATCGCACTGATCGTCGTGGTGTTGCTGGTTGGTTGGTGGCTCTGGAAGCGCATGTAATGGCATTCACTCGCAATGTGGTTGGGGGAGCACCGACACATGGACTGGCACGTCGCCCGTTCAGTCGAATCCCCCGACCCGGCGGTGAAAATGCACAGGAGGCAGCGACTGTTTACAGTGGCTTCTATGGGGAGATGCCAATACCTGCAACAGCATACGACACTTCTGCCGCACGGTTGACTTCTGTAGATTCGCCACCTTCTGTGCGTACCGTCGCATCGAACGCTTCAATTGTAGATAGACGAGATCGTCGGAATGGAATGCGTTCTATTGGTGGACGTTCCTCTAGGGCGGCGCCTACTCCGCAGATTCCCAATCCGGTGTTCTCCTCTTACTGGCAGAATTGGTTGCTTGGCCCGCAAGTGAATTTCAGTCAGAATGACGACTGGTACATTGCGTTCCCAGCGGCAACAATCAGCCTTGGAACAAACCGAAATCTGGCATGGTCCGAAAAGGTTCCACAGTTGCCGACTCGCACGTCAGGTGGACCTGGACCCGCCGCTATGCAAGCGGCACCGAGGTTCAAGTCAGTACAGACAGTGCCTCGCTACAGCACCATGCCAAGTACCTACAACACCACACCACAGAACGGGTAAACCATGAACTTTCTGACAAAGAAATATGGTCCCCTTCCGGGGTGGGCATGGGGTCTAATCGTTGCGGGTGCCGCTTACTTCTACCTGTCATATCGGAAGAAGCAAGCGGCAGCCGCAGCCGCAGCCGCACAGGCGAATTCACAGGGCGTATCTTCTAACTTAGGTAACGTCCCAGTAAGCAATTTAACAACAGCGGCTCAACCTATGCCCATACAATTGGGGGATACATTCGTTACGACTCCACCCGTTACGGTGAACAGTACGACGAGTGTACCGATTACGAACAATCCTCCACCATCATCGACTCTGCAACCGCCACAAACACCGGCACCTCCACCGGCACCGACCATTCCAGGATACGGAATCGTCAGCACAGTGCAGGGTCTAATGGATTGGTTAGGAGTGAACACTTCTGGTGCGCAGATTTACAATGTCGGCGGTGGGGCACCTGTCTACTTCGGGAATGCAAGCAACCTTTCACAAGGTCTGCCGACCACTACCGGACAAGACATTTACACGCCTGTCGGATACTCAAACCAGGTAGCAAGTCAGACTGCGACGCTACAGTCAGCGTATAAGGCATGAGCGATCTAGGTGACGTATTCGGCGGGGGCAATGGCGACAATGCAGTAAAGGTCGCTGTCTATGCCACGCTGATGTACGACATTATTTCGGCCACAAACAGTAGTCCCCAAACCACTGAGATAAACGCTTCCCGACGAGCCGCCACTCTAATGAAGTGGGTACATCTTGGATTGGTGCAAGGGCTACTGTTTGTGGCTATCGGTATGTATCTGGATAAGGAACGTTGGCCCCCATTGCTAGGTGGTGGAGTAGCTGGAGTCTTACTCTACGGACAATACCTTTACGCTTTGAAGTCAGGAACCGAGCGTCCAGGTGAAAGTACAGAGAGTGTTCTATGACCCTTGGTACACCTAACGGACTATTCAAAGCAAGAGGTTTTGAGGGACCGTGGCCTTGCTCAGAGTGCGGACAATTGACGCAGTACGCACACATAACAAGGAGGATAAATCGTATCTTCTGTAAGAATCCGAGCTGCAATTACAAAAGGATCATCGACAAGAAGGGACACCGGATCATTGAAAACGATGGTACGCATTGGCTCTTTGACAACGATGGAAACAAGGTACAGGTGACCCCCGTATGAGCAATACACAAGGAGCACAAGACACTGTTGCGGAACCTCCTGCCACTGGTAATACAGCACCCGCACCATTACCTTCCACTAACACCGGGCCACCATCTACTGCTAGTGGTCCACAAGGCGCAATGTCGTTTGATGCCGTGGAGAATGCGTGGTTGCAAGCGGGTGGTAGTCCACAAGCGGCTGCTATGGCGGCAGCAGTGGCAGACGCTGAAAGCGGGTTGAATCCGAATGCAACGAGAACGAATCCTGACGGCACCACTAGCGTCGGCCTTTGGCTTATTCCGCAAAATGGTACCCCTCCTGGTTCTACTGACCCTCTTGCGAATGCCCGGGCTGCTTTGCAATTGTCGCAGAATGGTACGGATTGGAGTCAATGGTGCAGTGCTTGGAGCGATAACAATTGTGGGGAGAATGGTGGGACATACCTGGGGTCTGGATCGAACGCACTAATGAGCCTGGGACAACAAGCCGAACCAGGACAGTTCAGCACAATTGGCGCAGTACCAGCGGGGAACGGGACCGGTGCATCGGCGGCAACGAGCACGACACCAGCGACTGCAACAGGGTCGAACAAAACCCTTATCTTAGTTGCCGCTGTAGTGCTTATCGTAGTATTAGTGGTCATGGCACGTCGCAGGAAGCGGGGCCAACCGTCCGAAGAAACGACGACTGAGACTGACACACAATAATGGGTTACGATGCGCCGGGTGGGGTCACCTACAGTTACGCTCAACTTGAATATATTTGGGAGCAAGCGGGCGGAAGTCAACAGGCTGCACCTATAGCGGCGGCTGTAGCAATGGCAGAATCTGGTGGCGTCACTACTGCGACAAACCAGGATAGTAACGGTTCAGTAGACCGGGGACTCTGGCAAATCAACAGTGTGCATGGAAACCAATCATCGTATGACGTGATGACTAACGCACGGGCGGCAGTAGCGATCTCTAATGGTGGAACTAATTGGTCACCTTGGACCACCTATACCAGTGGCGCATACATGAAGTTTTTGCAGACAAGTGTACCAGCGCAACCGGCACCAATCAATGGGACTAATGCGTCAGCGAACACCACTGCTACAACCTCAGCGACACTTACTGCGGCAGACTGTTCCTGGTACAACTGGCTTCTTAATCCAGGTGGCTGTGCCGCAACCCAGGCCAATAACGACATAATGAACGCAGTCAAAGGAGTAATCGGTAGTGTCCTGGACCCCATTATCCAAGCAGTTGCAGGTATGGCTGGCGTTGCTGGTGGACTCCTTCTATTCGTTAGCGGAACAATTGTTCTCGTGCGGCAAACGGGGCCGGGGAGGGCGGTCACGGATGAAGCAGGAAAAGCCGGATTCGCTGCACTTGCTCCAGAAGCCGCAGTGTCCACCGAATATGTTGGTGGCGGAGGAGTAAAGGCAGCTTCTAAGAGTACAGACGTGGTTCCATTTACAGGCGACCGTAGTGGGCCAGGCACTGCTCCACCGGCAAGAAACCCACGAACAATGACGACAGTAACCCGCACAACCCGACGCCCTGTGCGACTCTTTGGTCAACAGTTGCGACCCCGTAGAGTCACTACATCAACAGAAGATACCAGCGCACTTCTGAGGGACGAAGCAAGAAGCCACGGAGAACCCCAATGATACTAGGCTTTGGTTTAATGGCTATAGGTTACGCAGTGTTTTATTGGGGTGCCCATCACTTTTCGGGTTTCGATTGCCCCAAGAATGTTGGTGGGCCAAACGGGTGCCGATACAGCATGATTGACCTTCTAGGTATCCCTCGAAATTGGGGACTTCAACCAGGAGCGCCCGTACAAGTAGAACCTGGAGCGACACCTACACAAGCACAACAACCAAACAATGCGCAAACTGGTAGCGGTTTTAACGGCAGTACGAGTACCTGGGGAGGCGGAATCCTCGGAGGAATTGGGGCACCTTGTACCGGGAACAACATGGCAAAAATGTTAGCCTGGAATGCATGTGAGGGGAACCTTGCCGGGCACTCGGGACTTGGAATCAATAACCCATTCAACATCACTTGTGACAGCTACCAAAAGGCAACATGCGGGGACAAAGCCGTGAACAGTGCGGGCGTTCAATCGTTCAGCACGATCACCGCAGGGATAGCTGGAACCGTTGCCAAACTGAATGAACCGTTCGCAAAAGCAATCAAAACAAACCTAGTGAACGATGGAACCTTTAAAGCCTTTGCGGCGGCTGTAGGCAGTTCCGGTTGGGGTACCAGTGGTGGTTGCATTTCAGGCCAACCGTCAACGGCACAGCCTTGTGACGCTTCAAAGGTACCGGGTGCAGCAGGTGGAGTAACGGGTGGTAGTGGTGCGGGGCAAAGCACTAGCGCCCTATGCAAATTCTGTTGTGCTGTTCCGTTCCGACTTCTTCCCTGTCCCGGGTGTGGTTGCTAATGGGCGGGAAGCGGTTGTATCTATGGGCTTTCATCCTGACTTGTGGCGCACTTACCTACTATCAGATACGAGAATGCAAGCGGCTACCGTGGCCTCCTCGATACATATATGCTGGTTTAACTTTCGGTCTACTAGACTTGTTTTCATTAGCAAGTGAGGAACTAGCAGGGGTTACAGCGATTGGGATTGTCATTGCCACATTCATCAAACGAGGTTGGTCAGCCGACTGTAACTTTGGCGGTCCCGTGGCAACTGCACAGTTGACTTCGGCAAACAATGGTATGTCTGGTGATATATTTGCCACCTCGCAACCACCTAGCTATGCTGCATTCCAACAACCCGCAGGGAATTCACCTAACGTGGCCCCTGCCCAAGCACCGGGGACGACTCTTGTATAACTATTATCGTTGGTTTATTCTTGCTGGTTTGATCATTCTATTACTAATCGTTCTGGATGAAATCGCATACCACTTCTGGAAAGTAGGCAACCCGGGAAGTATGTACACGAATGCCTACCAACAGACAGCGCCACTGGTGGACCCGTTAAAGCCACCGCAGACGTTCAATTTCCGACCATAGGAGGAAGTCATGTTGTTGGGAGACTACATTGCAAAAATCACTACAAACTTGGGGTTGAAATCATGTGTTCCATGCCAGCAGAGGCAGCAGAGAATGAACCAGGCGCACATCAACCTGAAAGAGAAGATTCAGACTTTTCTTTCAACACCAAGGCAGTCAGGAGGCTCCTCGGGGCAGCCGCCTGCGTCTACCTGATCTTTCTGTTTTACGGTCTTTGGCAGTATGATGAAGTGAAATTACATACGCTTCACTCCATCACTAGGATGCTGCAAACGTCAGCCCGAGTATTGGGGTTGTGGGCACTTGAATTTGAGAATGCTTACAACGAATATGTCGATGCACTGCACTAATGTCGAATGGCACTACTACCCTCCCGGCAGTTGGATCGTATGTGCAATACGACGTTACAACCCAGTCACCGCTTGCACCGTTACCGTCAGCGGCGGAACAAACAATCGGAATCATCCGACAACTGTTCACAGCACAAGGAAGCCAATACGCACAAGTGGTGTGGAATCCAGGGAGTGCTACGCCACAAACCGGGTTATACACGGCAGACCAGTTATGTCCACTGACACAACAACAGGCCGCAGACATTACAACAAACATGAATGAAACCGGGCAACTTCCACCGTTATCAGGGACACCGAGTAGTAACTACACACAGCCCCAAGTACCATCCCAAGGTTTGCCCCCAGGACTGCAAAGTGCGAACGTTCCTGTCATTCCGACACTGACAGGACCCCTCAATCAACCCCTTGACCCAGGAACAGGATACCAATGAGCGTAACTGAAACCATTGACGATACAGCGAAACAGGCCGCCCAGGCTACACCGTCCATTCTCGATCAGATTACGGACGTTATCTGGAACTTTATTTCGCCCATAAGTAAAGACGTTTTAACAGTGCTTCGTGTACCGACTCCGATCAAAGTGACAAAGATGATCCCTATTTCTTCAACGGGGAATATCGGCACCAGCTTCAATGATTTGTCGAATGTCATCTACACTGCTCCCGTAAGTACCGAAGCCTGGCTACATCGTATTACCATCACTTGTCCCGAAAACGGGCCAGGTAATCCAATCGTTTCACCGGCAGTCATGCAGATAATGGGCACCACATTTGGTGAGGTTATCCTACAGCTTCCCGAAATCGCCACAACCGAAATTCTTGTACCTAACCAGTTCATAGAAGGTCGTTTGTCGGCACCACATCTTGATCGGGGGGAATCATTATGTGTCTCTGGTAACGGCTTACCAGCAGGGGCACATATACGTTTCGACCTACAAATCAGTCTCGTTCAGGGCATTACCGAATTCACTCCTAAGACAAATTCACCTACGAACATCACTACAGGCAATGGCACCCCCGCAGCAATCGCTTGAGGAAATCGTCGCATCAATCGACACCCCGCAAACGTTTGGTGAAGCTATCCCGTGGCCCGGACCACCGGGGGCCGAGGGGCCGCAGGGACCACCAGGGCCGCAGGGTCCACCGGGAATCTCCACCCCTGGTGGACCCCCAGGCCCTAGAGGAGAGAAAGGAAACAATGGTGAAACAGGACCACCAGGACCACCAGGAGAAGTCGGGCCTATGGGGCGGCAAGGAGAACGGGGAGAAAAGGGCGAGAAAGGTGATACAGGTGCTCCTGGGGAACGTGGAGCAACCGGGGGAGGAGGGCCAACAGGACAGCGAGGAGAACGAGGTCTACAAGGAATCCCGGGGGAACAAGGGCCAGCGGGACCTCCCGGCAGAACAGGCGATAGCGGTCTTACCCCGGCAGCCCTTAAGGACATTCTGAGCCGACTGGAGAAGCTAGAAAATGCCGTTCAGGATCAACGCTCGTAACCTATTCATTATCTTAGTAATGGCTGTACTGGGCTTCTATACAACATCATTTCTCGTCAAAAAATTTGGGAGTAACTGATGACATACACGGCGCCAACCGAAACAAACCCACCTTGGACTAGCCCACCGACGTGGCCTTTCCCGACCAGTTCGGAACGGTGGGAGGCTGACTACAGGCTCAAACTGTTGGAATCAGCCATGATCTATCTCTGGAACAATCATCAAGGCGGGACACCAATTGGGCCTGCCGGGGGTGACCTTGTAGGCACATATCCAAACCCCCAAGTCGGTGGACTACAAGGTATTCCAGTTTCCGCAACCCCACCAGTAAACGGACAGGTTCTGGAACTGGTAAACGGGACCTGGACACCCTCGGCATCTTCACCTGGAGGATACGCTGCAACCGGAAATTCGGCACCACCTGTCGGTACAGGAATTGCACCACCACAAGGATTTCTATGGATAGATACTGGTACAACGGCCAGCTACGCTGGACCGGCTGGTGGAGACTTGAAAGGGACATTCCCCTCACCACAAGTAGGTATGAACCTACCAATGCCCTTGTCGGCGGGAGCACCATTTATGTCCTTTACGGACAGCCTTGGAGACGTATGGGTCGCTAAAGGTGGGGTGAACGGTGGCGCTTTTAGGAGAGCGAGGGACGTAGTAAACGTTTACGTTTATCGAAGTGCAGCAATGAACTGTAGCACCACTAGCGCACCAGGAGCTATCTTTCCCTTTGATGCAATCTCCGCTGACCAGTTTGGACTCTATAGTACATCGACCTTTCAAGTCACCGTACCCATACAAGGAATCTATCTTGCAAGAAGTCTTATATCTATTAGTATAACTACCGTTCCTTTAATCACATTGATGAAAAATGGCTCACAGTTTGCACCAGGAAGTGCTCAAGGTGGACAGGATTACGCTGGATTAGTACGGGCTCAAGTTGTAGAAATCGTCAGATGTAACGCTAATGATACCTTACAAATAAATCATAGTGCAACAGTATCTACAAACGTATCCAACGGATCAAATAGTTCGTTCAGTCTACAATACTTGGGGACAGGCTAATGGCTACTTTACGATATTGGGACGTCACCGCCAATGCATATCTTCCTATCCCGGCCTTAAATGCGCCACCGTCGGGACCGGCTGGCGGGGACTTGTTTGGGACATATCCTAATCCTGGTGTCCATATGGGACTACCGCCAGCATTAGGAAGTACGGCGCCACTGACTACTTTTACGGATAGTCTTGGACAAATATGGGTAGCTAAAGGTGGGGTGCATGGTGGAGCATGGGCCTATGCAAGAGATGTACTCCATATGCGATATGCTGTAAATAATGCCTTCAATACTTTAGGTACTACTGCATTAACAATCTCTTGGGATACTGCATTTCGTGATCCTTACGGCATAAATACTACAGCACTTCCAACAACATCATTCACTATACCTCTTGCTGGATTATGGAGATTTAGGTTTTCTTCAACCGTTACTGCTTCAGCTAATGGACAATGGAATACCGCTTATATACAAGTCGGTGGAGCTACTTTCGTTCAATCAGCAGGATTTGCTAGTACCTCTGGCGCTCTTGTAGCAATCGCAGAAGCAACAAGAATGTCTGCTGTCGGTGACATTATTGGAGGTGTTATACAAACTGCTGCCGTATTACCTGGGGCGGTTGGCGCAGCTCAGTTCTTTATGGAACTAGACTATGTAGGTACTGGCTAAGTGTTTCGTAACTACCAGGACAAGGTAAATGCCACCGGCACAGGGAGCTTAGACATACAACATGGCAACACCGCTATGGAATGGGACATATACCAAATCTCATGTTCCTGTGGCACAATGGGCGCCACCTGCGTCGTGATTCTGTATGTGAATGGGTACTTTCTTTGTGCTTCTCCGCAGGGGTCACTGGACACGGCAACTGGACCACCTGACGTGGTTTTGAACGCACATGACGTGCTGACTGCGCAATGGCAACAAGGGGTCCCAAACGATCCCATCAACGTAGGAATTTGGTACAACGAGAATCCGGCAGGTACAACTATGAGCACGGCGCATTAAACATGCAATTCCAACACACGACCCCATTACCAGCGGGTGCCCTCGCCAATATCGTCGGCCTGAGCAGTGACATAGGCACCCCACAACACGCCACCGTGGGAGCGACTTCTGGTGAGAGTGCAGTAATCATCCCCGGCAATGGTAGTGATAGTTTTAGTGTAGCCCTACACCAGTTGTTAGTAACATGGGGCG
>Ga0123355_10005222_pt1 | contig 18968 bp, 7 predicted proteins | sample TergutEmb28metaG_3_FD_89872 | JGI IMG/M metagenome (GOLD analysis project Ga0123355, IMG submission 89872) | Embiratermes neotenicus P1 segment gut microbial communities from Petit-Saut dam, French Guiana - Emb289 P1 | ecosystem: Host-associated > Arthropoda: Insects > Digestive system > Gut ... | reverse complement strand
AGGCAGGTATAAACAGTACCCCGGTTCCATTTCGCGTGGGAAACATAGACAGGTATCCAACATATAAAGGTGGAAAAGTTATGGAGGTGGTCGTACATGCAAACTACATAGGACTTTGCCGGTTCTACCGATATGTGGTCAACATCAGCAGGTGGTCACCTTATGAAGGTGGTCAACTTGACAGGTTTTACTGTATTACCATATCAAAAACACTCAGCATCTTGAATCTCCGGACATGTTTAGCGGGTTGGAAATGTGCCGATGGATTAATTCTAACTCCCAAATGATTCGTAACATTTTGTTCACCGACAAGGCCAATTTTACCCGCGATGAAGTCAACGAAACAAGGAACTCCCATTTATGGGATCGTGATAATTCTCATTGAACTGTCGAAACCAACTACCAACATCGATTTTCCGTAAACGTGTGGTGTGATGTCATCGGTGACCAACTGATTGTTCCGTACATTTTCCTGTATCGTCTGACAGGTGAAATTTACGCCAACGTATTGCAAGATGAACTGCCAGAAACCTTAGAGAATGTTCCTCTACAAATACGACGACAGATGTGCTACCAGCATGACGGAGCGCCGCCTCATTTCGGTCAGATCGTAAGGCAGTATCTGAATCATAAATTCCCAAATCGTTGGATAGGTCGTGGTGGTGAAAAGAATTGGCTACCACGGTCACCGGATTTGAACCCATTAGATTACCATACGTGGGTCTACATGAAAGGTATGTTGTGTGCACACAAGGTGAACACGAGAGAAGAACTCCTCCAGCGAATTCTCAGCGCTGCAAGAAGCATCCACAACACTGCAGTGCTTCGTAAGTTTACAAGTTCTGTGGTCACACGAGTCAGAAAATGTATCCAAGCAGACGGAGGACACTTCGAACAGTTTGCTTGAGTGTTGAACGGCGAATATGTAACTGTATATTTAACAATATATCTCAATAAATGCACAATGTTACTATTAATTCATAATTTATTTACTGTACTTAAAAAATCATATCTCCTGAAAGATTGCCAATTGGACCCATGAGTGTATGATTTTTTGACTCAGAATCAGCTTTGGAATAAAATCGCGAATTATTGACGTTAACTCCTGGGACACCCTGTGTAATGTTTCGAAATTATTTCCAGCATGCTGATGGTGACCTATTTCACATCCTGCAGCGTGAAACTTTTAGTTGGTGTCGCGTGTTACTATCACAGATAGGTTGCTTTTAGGTGTGGTAACAAGAGATATGGTAAACTAGTTTCGAACAAATCTCACTGCCTGTATTATGATTAAACAAATTTTAAAATTATCAGCTACTATATATTGCACATGAAACCTCCAACACTTGCAGGTCCCAGTTAAGTAAGTGCATGATTATTACATTCTTAACGAACTAACAAAACGTTACGTGCAGAAAGCACATTAATTATAATTTATAACTTACCACTTCCCTGGCCAATGTCGTAACTGACTCTGAAACTGTAAAATCTCCTCACATTGCAAATGACGAAACATTATGTCCTTTGTCCGTTGCTTATTTTCTGAAAATAATCAGTGCAAGTACGAGAAAGTTGCCTATGTATCTATGAGAGATTTAAGTATATAAGCTGAAGGAAAACACCTTATCGGCTCTCCGTCTCTAATTATTCAAAATATTCGCAGCTTTTTTCCATATTGGAGGCAGTTCTTCAACCCGCAAACTGACAATACGTCATGCCGTTGTGACAGGTAACCAATTATCTTGGTGTCAAATGTAAATATATTTTAATTATGTAAAGTAAAACTGCCTTAATACTGAAAACGTTACACTGCCAATGCGTATCTTGACCAATGCTAAACAAATTGAAGTACCGGAGGGTGTAAGGAACATAACATGACACAACTAAACTGAAGTACTCACAATATACCGCAGGTTGTAAGGACCATAACATGACACAACTAAACTGAAGTACTCACACTGTACAGGAGGTTGTAAGGACCAAAGCATGACACAACTAAACTGAAGTACTCAAAATAAATCACAGGTTATAAGGATCATAGCATGACACTTCTAAACTGAAGTAATCACAATATACCGGAGGTTGTAAGGACCATAGCACGACACAACTAAACTGAAGTACTCACAATATACCGGAGGTTGTAAGGACCATAACACGACACAACTAAACTGAAGTACTCACACTGTACAGGAGGGTGTAAGGACCATACCATGACACAACTAAACTGAAGTACTCAAAATATACCGCAGGTTGTAAGGCCCATAGCATGACACAACGAAACTGAAGTACTCACAATATACCGCAGGTTGTAAGGACCATAACATGACACAACTAAAGTAAAGTACTCACAATATACAGGAGGGTGTAAGAACCATAGCATGACAAAATTAACTCAAATACTCACACTGTACAGGAGGGTGTAAGGACCATAGCATGACACAACTAAATTGAAGTACTCTCAGTATATTTGTACGCTCTGTTTCATACACAATAGGGTGAACAAATCTGTTCCAAATATATGCCTGACCAAAGCAAATTAATTGTATTATTAAATTCATAATTGTATAATTTTTACACGAACTGGTTAATGATTCTTAGGAATTGTACACTGGTTACAAACTGTAGTTACCTCTGTCATCACTGTGGTAACACAACTATTTTAATTGACCTTTACAATTACTGTAGTGGTTTATGTTGAACAACACACTACCTATAATGTTATATGTGTCGAAGTGACGAAGTATACACAACTTGCTTGTATTGACACTGATAAATGCAATATAATATTTGTTAACTGTTGCCCTACAAATGCAAACGATATATGTGTTATTAGTACAGGTTTGGTGAATCCGGCACTTATTGTCGGATGTCTTCCCGCTGTGAGAAATTTATGCCGTCACGTCTTACGAGCGTGGAGTTCGTAAGCAAACTGACTCTAATAAAGATACGCCAATCAACCCCCGGAGATCGAAACAAAGAAATGAAACAGTCTGAAGTGGATAAACCCTGTCACGTGACCAGAAAGTTTCGAGATCAATTTCGTGAAGATTTCATCTTCTGCCTACCCCTTGAGAATGCCAAGCAGGCAGTAACAAATTGCACTATATGATGCAACAATACATCCTAACACGAAATTGAAATACTGCAAAAATAAACACAATAAATTGTCCCTAGCGTAAAAAATACCGGAGGGTATAAGGACCATAGCATGACACAACTAAAATGAAGTACTCAATATATAACGTAGATTGTACAAACATAACATGACAAACTAATATACCGGAGATTGTTGGGAACATAGAATGACACAACTAAATTAATTACTCAAAATATACCGGAGGGTGAAAGGACCATAGCATGACACAACTAAAATGAAGTACTCAATATATAACGTAGATTGTACAAACATAACATGACAAAATAATATACCGGAGAGTGTTGGGAACATGGAATGACACAACTAAATTAATTACTCAAAATATACCGGAGGGTGAAAGGACCATAGCATGACACAACTAAAATGAATTACTCACAATATAAGGTAGAGGGTAAGGAACATAATATGACAAAACTAAACTGAAGTACTCAAAATATACCGGAGGGTGTAAGGACCAGAGCATGGCACAACTAAAATGAAGTACTCAAAATAAAACGTAGATTATAAAGAACATAACATGACACAACTTATATACCGGAGGGGGTATGGACCATAGCATGAAACAACTAAACTGAACTACTCACAATATAAGGTAGAGAGTAAGGAAAATAATATGACAAAACTAAACTGAAGTACTCAAAATATACCGGAGGGTGAAAGGACCATAGCATGGCACAACTAAAATGAAGTACTGAAAATATAACGTAGATTGTAAAGAACATAACACGACAAATCTAATATACCGTAGGGTTTAGGGAACAGAGCATGACGCAATTAAACTAAGTTATTCAAAATGTACCGGAGGGTGAAAGGACCAAAGCATGACACAACTAAACTGAAGTCCTCAAAATGTACCGGAGGTTGTAAGGACCATAGGGTGACATATCTAAAAGGAGGTATTCACAGTCTAACGGAGTGTGTAAAGACAACAGCGAGACACGAATTAACTGAAGTTATTAAAATGTACCGGAGGGGAAAAGACCAGAACATGACACAACTAAACTGAAGTACTCAAAAATTTACCGGAGTGTGTAATGACAATAGCATGATAAAACTGAACTGAAGTAATCACAATATACCGGAAGGGAAAGGACCATAGCATGACACATCTGAACTGAAGTACTAACGATATACCGGAGCGTGTAAACACCATAGCTTGACACAAATTAATGAAGTGCACAAAATATACCGCAGGTTGTTAAAACCATAGCATTACGCATTTAAATTGAATTAGTCACACTGTATGCAGGGTGAAATTCCATAGCATGACACCTAAAATGAAATACTCAAAATGTAGGGGATGGTTTAATTAACAGAGCATGACATAACTTCATTAAAATACTAACACTTTACCCCTGGGTTTAAAGACAAAAACATGACACAACAAATCTGAAGTACTAACAATATACCGGATGGTGATAGGAACATATCATGACAAATCTAACTGAAGTACTCACAAAATAAAGGAGTGTTTAAAGAACATAGCAAAACAAATCTGAACTGACGTGCTCACAATTTACCGGAAAGTTTAAAGACCATTTCATGACACAGTAAAACTAAGTATTTAGAATGTACCAGATGGTGTAAGGACCACAGCTTGACACGAATAAACTGATGTACACAAAATTTACCGGAGGGATTAAAAACTAGAATATGACACAAATAAACTGAAGTCCTTAAAACATACTGGAGTGAATAAGGACCATAGCATAACACAAATAAACAGAAGGATTCAAAATATACCGGATGGTGTATCGAACATTGCATGACATATCGAAAATGAAATACAATTTAACGAACAATTTAACGAACGTAGCTTGACAAAACTAAACTAAATCCTCACAATATACCGGAGGGTGTAAGGAACATATCATGACACAACTATACTGAAGAACTTAAATGTACCGAAAGGTGTAAGGACCATAACATGAAACAAATAAACTGAAGTACTCACAACATACCGGAGGGTGAAAGGACCATATCATGACACAACTAAACTGAAGTTTTCACAACATCCTGGAGAGTGTAGTTAGTATATAATGACACAACTAAACTAAAGTACACACAACTTACCAGACGGTGTAAGGACCATAGCATGACACACTTAAACTGAAATTCTCAGAACATGCAGGAATTTCTAAGGACCATAGCGTGACAAAATTAAACTGAGGCACTCGTAATGTACCGGAGCGTGAAAGGACCAAAACATGACACACCTAATATGAAATACTCGCAACGTACCGGAATGTGTAAGGGCCATACTGTGACATAATTATTTGAAGTACTCACAATGAACCGTAATATGTCAGGAGCATAACTTGACACAAACTAAACTGAAGTACTCACAATGTACCGGAGGGTGTAAGGACCACAGCATGGCTCAAATAAATTGAAGTATTCACAAAGTACCGCTGGGTGTAAAAATCATAACATGTTGCAACTAAACTGAAATACTCACACTGTACCGGAAGTTGTAAGGAAAATAGCATGACACAAGAAAACTGCATTCCTCAAAATATACTGGTCGGTGTAAGTACCATAGCATGACACAAATAAACTGTGTTACTCATAATGTACCGGAGGAACTTAACACCATAGCATGGCACAACAAAAGTGAATATCTCAACATATACCGGAAAGTGTAAGGACCACTGCATGACACAACTAGACTGAAGTTCTTACCAAGTTCCGGAGGGTGCAAGGACGAGAGCATGACACAATTAAACTGAAGTCCTCACAATATATAGGAAGGGGTAAGGACAACAGCATGGCTCAACGAAACTGAGGTACCCACAATTAACCTGTAGGTATAAGGACCAGAGTATGCCAAAAATATACTTAATTCCACACAATATACCGGCGTGTGTAAGGACAATAGCATGACACAACTAAACTGGGGTACTCATATTTTACCAAAGGGATTAAGGATCATACAATGAAACAATTAAACGGATTTCCTTACAAAATACCGTAGAATGTAAAGACAATAGAATGACACAACTAAACTGAGGTTCTAAATATTTATCGGAAGGAGTAAGGACCATACGATGACACAAATAGAATTCCTGACATTATACCGGAGGGTGTAATGACCATAACATAACAGTTATAAACTGAGGTATTCACAGTTTACTGGAGGGATTTAGGAACATAGCATGACACAAAAATACTGAATTCTCAATGTATACCGGAAGGTGTAAAGACCAAAACAAGACATTTAAACTGAGGTAATATCAATGTACCGGAGGTAGTAAGGACAGTAGTATGACACAAATAAACTGAACTCCGCACATTATACCGGAGGGTGTAATATATCTAACATGACACAACTAAACTGAAGTAATTACAATGTACAGGAGGGTATAAGGACCATATTATGACAAAATTAATTTGAATTCCACACATTATACCAGAGGATGTAAGGACTATAGCATGACACAAATAAACTGAGGTTCTCAAAATGTACCGAAGGGAGTAAGGACCATAGCGTGACACAAATAAACTGAGGTACTTACAATGTACCGGAAGAATTAAGGATCATATGGTGACAAAATTTAACTGAATTCTTGATAATATAACGGATAGTGTAAGAACTAAACATGACACAACAAATCTGAGTTTGTCACGATATACCGAAGGGAGTAAGGGCCTATGCATAACACAAAAATACTGAGGTACATATAATATTTCGGAGGATATTAAGGGCCATATTATTACAAAATTAAGCTCAAATCCACAAAATATACCGGAGTTTCTAAGGAATATAGCATGAAACAAACACTGCGGTTCTCAAAATATACCGGGGAGATTATGGACCATAACATGACAAAAATAAATTGAGGTACACAAAATGAACCGTAGGGAGTAAGAATCATAGCATGGCGCATCAAAACTGAATTCCTCCAAATATATATTTGGAGGAATTCAGTATATGTGGGGGTAAGGAACATAGTGTGACACAACTAAACTGAGGTACTCAAAATTTACCGTCGGGAGTAAGGAACATTGTACAACACAATAAAACTTAATTCTTCACAATATACAGGAAGTTGTAAGGACTATAGCATGACACAACTAAACTGAAGTTCTCACAATATCCCGGATGTTATAAGGACCATAGCATTACACAACTAAACGTAAGTACTCAAAATGTACCGGAGAGAGTAAGGACCATAGCATGGCCCAACAAAACTGAATACCTCACAAAATACAGGATTGTGCAAGGAACATATCATGACACAACTAAAATAAGGTACACAAAATATATCGTCACGAGTAAGGACCATAACATGACATAACAAAATTGAATTCCTCAACACAAACGGGAGGATGCAAGGACCATAACATGATACAACTATACTGATGTACTCAAAATGACACGGAAAGGTTACAAACCATATCATGACACATGATACCTAAAGTTTTCACATTTTACTGGAGGATGTATGTACCACACCTTAACACAACTAAACTTTAGTACCAAAAATGCACCGGAGGGAGTAAGTACCAGAACATGACACAAATAAACTGAAGTACTCACAATATACCGGAGGGTGTAAGGACCAGAACATGGCACAACTAAACTGAAGTTTTCACGATATACGCGAGGGTGTAAAGATCATAGCCGGACACAACTACTATGAAGTAAACAAAAATGAACCCAGGGCGTCAAAACCATAGCATTACGCAACTAAATTCAAGTACTCACACTGTACCAATGGTGAAATTTCGTAGCATGACACCTACAATAAAATTCTCAAAATGTACCAAGAGTTGTATGTACTATAGCATGACAAAAATTGACTGAAGTACTAATACTGTACAGGAGGGGTAAATGAACACAGCATGAAAAATTATCTGAAGTACTAATTACATACCAGTTGGGGTAAGGACGATAAAAAGGCATAAATAAACTGAAGTACTCATAATGTACTAGAAGTTGAAAGGACTATAGCATGACACAAATAATCTGAAGTACTCAAATTATACCGGAGGTTGTAGCAACCATAGCATGACACAATTAAACAGAAGTTCTCAAATTCTACCGAATTTTGTAAGGACCATATAATGACACAAATAAACTGAAGTACAATATACCAGAAGGAGTAAGGATAATATCATGACGCAACTATACCTATGTACTCAAAATACACCGGTGTGTGTAAGAACCATATCATGGCAAAATTAAACTGAAGTAATCACAATATAATGGATGGTGAAAATAGATAGAATGACACGAAACAAATTTAGAGCTCACATATACCGGAGGGTGCAGCGAACAAATCATGACACTACTAAATTGAAGTACTCACTTTTTACCGAAAGATGTAAGGACTAAAATATGTCACAATTAAACTAAGTCCTCACACTATAAGGGAATGTGTTAAGATCAAAGCATGACAAATAAACTGAAGTACTCAAAATATAAGGAGGGTTTAAAGGACAACAGCATGACACAACTTAACTGAAGTACTCAAAATATACCGGAAAGTTTAAGGACCATATGATGATACATCTAAATTGAAGTACTCACAAAATACCGGAAAGATTAAGGACAATAGCATGACACATAAACGGAAGTTCTCACAATGTACTGCATTGTTTAAGGGCCATATCCTGACATAACGATACTGATGTACTCATATTGTACCGGACGGGTAAGGCCCATAGCATAACACAACTAAACTGAAGTACTCAAAATGTACCTGAGGGTGTAAGGACCATAGCATGATACAACTAAACTGAAGTACTCCCATTTTACCGGAAGGTCAAAGGAACATAGCATGACACAGCTAAACCGAAGTAATCAAAATTTACCGGAGGGTGTAACGATCATAGCATGACACAACTAAACTGAAGTACTCACAATGTACCGAAGTGTGAAAGGAGCACAGCGTGATACAACTAAACTGAAATACTCACAATGTACATTAGGGTTTAAAGACCATAGCAAGACACATCTAAACTGAAGTACTCAAATTTACATGAGGGTGTAAAGACCATAGCATGACACACCTAAACTGAAGTACTCACAATTTACCGAAGAGTGTAAGGAGATTTGTGTCACAAAACTAAACTGAAATACTCAAAATGTACCGGAGGTTGTAAGGAGCATAGCATAACTCAACAAAGCTAAGTTATTCACAATGTACCGGAGGGAATAAGGACCATATTATGACACAAATAAACTGAATTCCATACATTATACAGAACAGTGTAAGGACAATAGCATGACACACCTAAACTGCGGTCCTCACAATGTACCGGAGGGAGTAAGGAACATAACATGACACAAATAAACTGAATTCTTCACAATATAACTGAGGGTGTAAGGACCATATCATGACACAACTAAACCGAGGTACTAAAAATATACCGTTGGGAATAAGGACCATAGCATGACACAAAAATCTGAATTCCTCACAATATACAGGATTTTGTAAGGACCAAATTATGACACAACATAAGTGAAGTAAACACAAAGAACCAGATGGTGTAAAGACCATAGCATAACACAACAAAATTGAATTCCTCACAATATACAGGTTGGTGTAAGGCCCATATTATGACGCAACGCAACTGAAGGACTCACAATAAACCGGATGGTGTAAATACGAAAATATGAATCAACTAAACAGAAGTACTCAAAGTTTACCGGAGGGTGTAAAGACCACAGTTAGACACAACTAACCTGAAGTTGTCACAAGGTATCGGAGAGTGTAAGGAGCAGAGCGTGACACAACTATACTGAAATTCTCTCAATATACCGTGGGGTGGGCTAAGGATCAAACATGACTCAATTAAACTGAGGTTCTCAAAATATAATGGAGAGATTAAGGAACATTGCATGACACAACGACACTGAGGTACTTCCAATGTATCAGAGGGATTAAGGGCCATATTATGACAAAAGTTAATTGAATTCCTCACAATATGCCGGAGAGTTTAAGGACCATAGCATGACACATGTAAACTGAGATACTCACAAGTTACCCTAGCGAATAAGGAAAAAAAGCACGGCGAAAAAAAGTATGAATTCCACAAAATAAACATGACCTTATATGAACACAACCAAACTGAGGTACTCACAATGTACCGTCGGGATTAAGGACCATTGCATGAGAAAAAAAAATTAATTCTTCATAATGTACAGGAGGTTGTAAGGACCATAGAATTACAAACTAAACTGAAGTACTCAAAATGCACCCGAGTGAGTAAGGACCATAGAATTACACAACAAAACTGAATTCCTCACATTATACAGGAGGGTGTAACGAACATAATACGACGCAACTAAACAGAGGTACTCGAAATATACCGTCCGGATTAAGGACCAGAGCATTACACAACAAAACTGAATTCCACACAATACACAGGATGGTGTAAGAACCGTAATATGACACAAATAAACTGAAGTACTCACAATGTAACGGAAATTGTAAAGTCTATAACATGACACATAAAACCTAATGTATTCAAATTTTTACGGAGGTTTTTAAGAAGCACAGCTTAATCCAACTAAACTGAAGTAATCTAAATGTACCAGAAGGTGTAAGGACCAGAAGATGACACAACTAAACTGAAGTTCTCACGATATACCCGAGGGTGTAAAAATCATAGCCGGACACAAATAAACTGAAGTACACAAAAAAGGAAAGCAAGGTGTAAAGACCATAGAATAACACAACTAAATTGGAGTACGCACACTGTACCCATGGTGTAAGTCCATAGAATGACACCTAAAATGAAATACTGAAAATTTACAGAGTGGTGTAAATAAAATAGCATGACACAACGTAAGTGAAGTACTCAAAATATACCGGAGGTTGTAAAGACAACAGCATGACAAAAATAATCTGAAATACCCGCATTACACCGGATGGTGTAAGGACCATATTATGGCACAACTACATTGAAGTTCTCACATTATACTGGAAGTTGAAATGATCATAGCATGACACATATAATCTTAAGTACTCAAATTCTACCGAATATTGTAAGGACCATAGCATGATACAACTAAACGGAATTACTCAAAATGAACCAGAGGGAATAAAGAACATATCATGACAAAACTATACTGAAGTACTCAGAACATACCGATGTGTGTAAGGACCATATCATGACAAAATAAACCAAATTTTTCACATTATACTGGAGGGTGTAAGGACCATAACATGACACATTTATACTGAAGTACTCACAATGTACCGAAAGATATAAGGACCATATCATGACACACTTACCTGAAGTACTTAATACATACAGGTTTATGTAAAGACCATAGCATGAAACAAATGACCTTTAGAACTCCAAATATACCGTAGGGTGTAACGATACCAACATTACACAACTAAACTTAAGTGCTCATATTTTACCGAAAGATGTAAAGACCAAAACATAACACAAATAAACTAAGTCCTCACAATATACGGGAAGGTGTTAAGACCACAGCATGACACAAATAAACTGAGGTACACAAAATATAAGGGGGGTGTTAGGGACCACAGCATTACACAACTGAACGGAAGTTCTCACAATCTACCTGAGTGTTTAAAGACTATAGCGTGACATAAAGATACTGACGTACTCAACATGTACCGGAGGGGTAAAGCCCGTACCATAACCCAACTAAACTGAAGTACTCAAAATAAACCGGAGGGTGTAAAGACTATAGCATGACACAAATAAACTGAAGTATTCACAATGTACCGAAGGTTGTAAGGACCATAGCTTCACACAACTAAACTGAGGTACTCAAAATGTACCGTTGGGAGGAAGGACCAAAACATGACACAACAAAACTTAATTTCTCACAATATACAGGATTGTGTAAATACGATGGCATGACACAATTAAACTGAAGTACTCATAATATATGGTGGGTTGTAAAACCATTGGCTGATGCAAATAAACTTAAGTACTTAAAATATACCACAGCATGACACAACTAAACTGAGGTACTCACATTGTACCGGCAGGTGAAAATACTATAACCTGACACAACTAAATTGAAATTCTCACGAAGTACCTGAAATTGTAAGGACAATAGAATGACACAACTAAACTGAAGTTCTCACAATGTACGTGAAAGTGAAAAATCCATAGCATGACACAACCAAACTGAAGTACTCATAATTTACCGAAGTTTGTAAGGACCATAGCGTGACACTCCTAAAAAGTACTCACAATATACCGGAAAGTGTAAGGACCATAGCATGACACAACTAAATTGATGTATTCACAATCTATCAAAGGTTGTAAAATCCATAGTATGACGCAAATAGATTGAAATACTCATATTGTACCGAGTGTGTAAGTCCACAGCATTACACCTAAACAGATGTACTCACAATATACCGGGTGGTTTAAATAACATAGCATGTCACAACTTACCTGAACTACTCACACTACCGGACAGTGTAAGAAATCTACCATGACACAACTAACTGAAGTACTCACAACGTACAGGAGGGTGTAAGAACCATAGCATCACACAACTAAACTGAAATACTCACAATAAACCGGAGAAGGTAAGGACCATAATATGACACAACAAAACTGAAGTACTCACAAAGTACCGCAGGTTGTAATAACGAAAACAAGACGCAACGAAATTGAAATACTCACACTGTACCCGGTGTGTAATTCCATAGCATGACACCTAAAGAGAAGTACTCACAATAAAGCGGGTGGTGTAAATAACATTGTGTTACACAACTTACCTGAAATTTTCACACATTAACGGAGAGTTTAAGTTCATAGCATGACACAACTAAATTGAAGTACTGATAATTTACCAGAGGTCCTAAGGACCATAACATGACACAACAAAACTGAAGTACTCAATATATACCAAAGGTCGTAACGACCATAATATGACACAACTAAAGTGAAGTACTCACAAAATACCGAAAGTTTTAAGGACCATAGCATGACACAAGTAAACTGAAGTACTCGTAAAATACCGGAGGGTGTAAAGATCTTATCATGACACAACTAAGTGAAGTGTTCACATTGTACTTGAAATTGTAAGGACCAAAGAATGACACAACTATACTGAAATTCTCACAATATACCGTGGGGTCTAAGAACCACTGCATGACCCAACTAAACTGAAGTACTCAGGATGTCCCGGAAATTGGAAGGACCAAAGCGTGACACAACTAAACTCAAGTACTCACAATTTACCAGAGTTTGTAAGGATCATAACATGACACAAATAAACTGAAGTACTCACATTGTACAAGGGGATGTAAGGACCATAGCATGATATAAATATACTGCAGTACTCACATTGCACAGGAGGGTGTAAGGTCCATAGCGTGACAACTAATTTGAAGTACTGGAGGATGTAAGGACCATAGCATGACACAACTAAACTAAAGTTCTCACAATATACGGGAGATTTTAAGGACCATAGCATGACTCAACTGAACTGAAGTACTCACAATATACCGGGCGGTGTAAGGACCATAGCATTACACAACTTAACTGAAGTACTCACAATATACAGGAGGGTGTAAGGACAATAGCCTGACACAACTAATCTGAAGTACTTACACTGTACAGGAATTTGTAAGGAACATAGCATGACTTAACTAATCTGAAGTACTTCACACTGTACCGGTGTGTGTAAGGACCATAGCATGACTCAACTAAACTTAAGTACTCACAATATACCGGAATTTGTAAGGACTATATCTTTACACAACTAAACTGAAGTTTTCACAATTTTCCGGAGTGTGTAAGGACCATATCATGACTCAACTAATCAGAAGCACTCACAATTTACCAGCGGTTGTAAGGACCATAACATGACACAACTAAACATAACTACTCACACTTTACCAGAGGGTGTAAGGACCATAGCATGACTCAACTAATCAGAAGTACTCACAATTTACCAGAGGTTTTAAAGACCATGACAAGACACAACTAAACTGAAGTACTCACACTGTACAGGAGGGTGTAAAGAACTTAAAATGACACCATTAAACTGAAGTTCTCACAATATTCCGTATGTTGTAAGGGCCATATCATGTATCATCTAAACTGAAGTCCTCACAATATCCCGGAGGTTGTAAGGTCCACAACTTGACACTATTTAACTGAAGTACTCACAGTGCACCGGAGTACGTAAAGACCATATGATAACGCAACTAAACCTTAAACTTAATGCTTCACCGCGATTTTTCACAAAAATCTGTGCATTCGTCTCCCTTAATTATTTGGATATGCGAAATATTACCGTACGTTCCAGCAGGCACATAGCATTATAACCGGTATCTTAACGCTGAATACTTAAAAAGTTCAAAGTTCTTTACATTAGCTACGTTTATCCAAATTCCTATAATCATACACAGAGATTTTCATTAGTTGTCTTTATACGAGACACAAATTTTCTCAGAGTCCTACCTTAGCTAATTTTAGGCAAACTACTTTCAAACATTTGCTGAGTTTTCATTTGCCTATCAATATGTTAAATGGGAACAACAGTTCTGAGAATCTTATATCAATATTTTAATTGTTATGTGGTGTAGCCCTCTCGTTTCTCGGCATCACGACATTTCCCAGTCGCCTTTTAAATTACATTTTATATACTTATAATACTGTTCCTTTTTAACACTCTAACAGACTTCCGTCCTGACCCTGATTACTGCTACCTCCGCTAACCTTCACACGTCTCTGACAAATGAGTCCTCTCTGATCTTCTACCACCTCCCTCCCCAGGGAGACCAGAGCCTTTATTTCTAGTGATTCGTCGGACAAAGGTAGGATTATCCTTTCTTTGGCTGACAAATTTTGAATTTCCAATAGTCGAGTTTCAATTTCCCAAGTGAAGAAACGCCCACAACATAACCAAAATTCGCTAATGTTTTCACCGAATTAAAAGCATAATTTTGTCAAAACGAAACCTAACTGAATTCACTAATATCAGGTCCTCGCAATTTGTTTGAAGCTGTCACCTTTGGAGAGACACAGGTAGAAGCGTCAGGGTCAAGGTGCGGAAATTATTTGACTCATCTGGTGGTTCGGAAAAATCTGCTAATGTTTGGTTACTGTAGTTACATTTACTTGGCGTTACATTGGCTATCATTATGCTAAGTGCGAACAGAAGTTTACAGAGCCTTACCGGAGATATTTTTTGCTCATTTGATAATTACCTTTAAAGAGCCTTACACTTGATATATAAATGCTAAGTAGGTGGATACGTTTGCAGAACCTTATACTAGATGCCTTCATGCTAAGTTGGTAGAAAATTTTATAGAGCCTTACACTAGATAAAGTTATGCTAAGTAAGTAGACACGTTTACACAGACTTAAAAGAGATAACATTATGCTAAATAAGTACATACGTTTACGGAGACCGTACACTAGATATCATTATGCTAAGTAGGTAGATACGTTTACAGAGCCTTACATTTGATTTCTTTATGCTGAGTAAGTAGCCACGTTTAGAGAGCTTTAGTTTCACCAAATCTATGTTAAAAACAAATAATAATTCAAGGATCTTTACTTTTCCGTCTATATTCTCGGTACATGGAAACATTTACAAAGCCTTATAAGAGGGTGTGCTGATAAGTCCTTAGCCCATCCAGGAATGAAACAAACTAAAGCGATCAAACTCGAGATTTATTCAACATACTCCCCACGAAGCACAATACACTTCTTAGCCCGTTGCTCTAACTATGCAAGCAACTCAAAAAAATTCAGAATTTTGTCCGTCCAACCAGGTTTCCGCGGCAACAATAACCCTCTTTTCGGACGAAAAATGGCGAGTTTTCAATTGTTTTCTCTGTCCAGGGAACAAGTAGTAGTCCGACGGGGCCAGATCCGGAGAATAGGGTGGGTGATCAAGATAATGGAAACCCAGGTAGGCCAGTTACTTCTGGGTTGCAAATGCCCATTGAGAGGGGCATTGTTGTGCAAGAACAAGAACCCCTTGGCGATTTCCCGCGGCGTTTATCCTTCAAAGTGTTCTTCAATTGCACCAGCAGAGATGAGTAATACTGCGCGTTGGTATTTTGGCTCTTTGCTAGATAATCAACGAGGAGGATCCCAGAAAAATCGAGGCGAGAAATTTTCCAAAGTATTTTTGAACTCGGAATATTTGGGGAGGGGTGATCCGCTTTGCCGCCATTTCATTTATTGTTGCTTTGTCTTTCGGTCATAGTGATATAACCATGTTTCGTCCATGGTCAACAAACACGATAGGAAATCATTTGGATCGCGCCGAAAAAATTCCAAATTTGCTCAGACAGCTGGCACCTTTGACGTTTTTGATCCGCGTTCAGGCATTTCGGGACCCACTTCCCGGAGAGCTTCCGCATGTCCAAATCTTCATGAATGATGGAACCAACCCGCTTGCGTGAGATGCCCATTTGCTCCGATATTGATTTAGCCGAATTCCAGCTGTCTTCTAAGATTAGCTCGTGAATTTGTTCAATAATCTCTGGGGTGGTCAGTGTTTTGTGTCGTCCAGGACGAGGCGCAACACAGGTGGAAATATCACCACGTTTAAACTGGGTCATCCAGTTTTTGACGGTGGCATACGATGGTGCATGTTCCCCCAATGTTTTTATTTTTAGAATGGTGTGAATTTCTTTCGGCGACTTGCCTTGCAGGAAAAAAACTTGACGAATCTCCTCTCGATGTTGTTGAAGTCGCCCGCGTCCCCTGAAATACTCCCTTTCAGCCTCTCGAACAAGAAAAGACGTTCAATTTGGCACACGAACAGACCCCTCTTTCCAACGACACTATGGATTCCGTTTTACATCGGGAATTAGTTAGGGCTAAAGACTTACCAATACCCCTCCTATTTGTTATATGTATGCTAAATAAGGAGAAATATTCGCGGAGCCTTTACATTTAACCCAATGTGCAACCGCAACGCCTAGGTATAAGCTTGTATATAAGATACCGTTTGTGAGATGGTGAAGTACCGTAATGCTGTGTGCTGTATTTAATTTTAATTTTGTTGTGTATTTTATCAAGTGCGCTCAGAGTAGATCATTATCACTTCATCAGTTAATAGCAATACGAAAGACCTGGGAAGGATCTGAATTTGTGGTCAGTCGAGGTACAGTTTTTTGCATCGCTTGGGGAATGGAGTGAGGCGACGGGACCTTCGAACAAGATGTGAGGGTAGCAGGTGACACAGCTGATATTGGAACTGGACAACATCAAATTATAAAGAGCTGTCTGTGTTCTATAGCCCTCGGTAATTACATTTGTCATAATATCAATATTTCTCCAATTTGTGCCGTTTTTACACGTTTGTTTCATCTATCAGAATGAATTGCTGAATGTTGCCTGTGGTCCACATGTAGATTATAGCCACATTGTTGCCTCATGGGATTTTAGAACATAGCTTCATTGAGGTTGTGGTAACAATATATAAATATAATTGCATATATAGTAAAGTGGTTTCGAACATAACTCATTGTCAACAAACATTAAAACTATCAGCTACGGTAACATGCACTCAGCCAGTCGCTGCTACCAATTAGTGAGAGTAATTGATAGATTTTTTCGAAATCAAGAATTGGTTACATGCAGAACACTCCCGCCTGTCCGTCTCACAGTGTCTGTCTCCCTTTCCGTTTCTCATTATAAGATGTGACCATGAAATTGCATAAATGTGCAACGTTCTTCATGAAATGTATCCGTTAATTTTGTCAGGTTTTAATGAAACATGAATTTTCTGGACAAACTTTCCAAAAAACTACTAAACGTCAACTGAAATGAGGATCCGCCTAGTGGACGCCTAGATGATCCCACAGGAAAACTGAGATGACTAAGCTAATAGTCTAATTTCACGACTGATTTAGACAGCGCATAAAAATACACGTACAAAATATTTATATACAACATCGATATTAATTGGCTGCTTGGAAATTTAGCTGCAATTTAAAAGTAAGAATTTTATTTTTATTTTCGAGTAAAGTAAACGGGAAGGTAGCTTGCAAATATAGGATAGTAAGACATGACATATATGGTGTGTGGTCAGGGGATACTGAGATGTAAATGTGGAATAGTTAATTGGAAATATGTAACAGTGGGAGTTGGGAGGTTATAATATGATATGGCTGATGTGGTGTGTGGGGTCAGGGGATACTGAGAAGTAAATATGGAATAGTTAATTGGAAATATGTAACAGTGGGAGTTGGGAGGATATAATTTGATATGGCAGATGTGGTGTGTGGTCAGTGGATACTAAGATGTAAAAGAAGAATTGTTAATTGGAAATATGTAACAGTGGAAGTGGGGAGACTATAATTTGATATGGCTGATGTGGTGTGTGTGGTCAGGGGATACTGAGATGTAAAAGAAGAATTGGTAATTGGAAATAAGTAAAATTGGAATTTGGGAGGCTATAATTTGATATGGCAGATGATGTGTATGTGGTCAGGGGATACTGAGATGTAAATGTGGAATTCTTAATTGGAAATATTAAACAGTGGGATTTGGGAGGTTATAATTTGATATGGCAGATGGGGTGTGTGTGGTCAGGGGATACTGAGATGTAAATGTGGAATTGTTAATTGGAAATATTTAACAGTGGGATTTGGGAGGTTATAATTTGATATGGCATATGTGTTGTGTGTGGTCAGGGGATACTGAGATGTAAATGTGGAATTGGTAATTGGGAATATGTAACTGTGGGAGTTGGGAGGTTATAATTTGATATGGCAGATGTGGTGTGTGTGGTCAGGGGATACTGAGATGTGAATGTAGAATATTTAATTGGAAATATTTAACAGTGGGATTTGGGAGGTTATAATTTGATATGGCAGATGGGGTGTGT
>Ga0123355_10005221_pt1 | contig 18969 bp, 15 predicted proteins | sample TergutEmb28metaG_3_FD_89872 | JGI IMG/M metagenome (GOLD analysis project Ga0123355, IMG submission 89872) | Embiratermes neotenicus P1 segment gut microbial communities from Petit-Saut dam, French Guiana - Emb289 P1 | ecosystem: Host-associated > Arthropoda: Insects > Digestive system > Gut ... | reverse complement strand
CGGCTGCTCCCTGCGATTGATCCCTGTCATGCCTATAGTAACGTGTGGTCCTGTGCCATTTGCTGCATGTACTGTAGTAGCGCCGAAAGGTGTTGCGACTAGCATCGTAAGAATCGCTACAACTGTGGTAATAGTACGTTGGATCGTTTTCTTCATTTTTTCTTCCCCCTTTAAGAATAGGTAGTTACATACAACACCAAAAACTAAATAACTACAGCGAAGCTAGAAAATACAATATAAACCCCTGCCACCTGCATAAACGCCAAGCAGCAAGGGTCCTTGTATGCCGAAGCCTACATAAAGCGGCACCTCCCTTATTAGAGATTAGGGATATATAGTTACATAAAACACGAAAAGAAAGATTATCAATCAACTTATGTTCCAGAAATCTTCGTGATTAAAAAAGAGATAATTGAAAAACCTTGCCACGGTTAGCAGCAAGGCAATTTATATGAACACTTGAATCAATATCATAATGAACAAAACTGCAATAGCGATTGTTCCCAAGAATCCCGTTGTAAGTGATCCTGCTATTACATGAGCATGCGTTCCTATTACAAAGAATATTGCCCCAAAAAATATTCCCACTATCGCTAGCATCTTGCCACCATACTTGATAGAACCAATAAGCCCAGCTACCATAAATAAAATTCCTGTACCCACAGAAAAATACTGAATTACTGTAATGAGTCCATCGAAAACTCTCATTAAACAAGCCATCAACTCACAACCTCTCCATAGTTTTATCACTTGTCGTGATATCTCGTCACATTATCCTGATAAGCTTCCGAAAGTTAGCACCAGGCTAATACTATCACTCTATTTTTTAGCCGCATCCTACCTTCAATTTAAAAAGCCTTGCCGAAAATCTCGGCAAGGCCATATTTATCAATTGTACATATAAGATATAGAATGCGATGTGCTGAATCACATTCTCTTGAGAGAGTACCTGTCGAATAACTGTTTCAATCCCGCTTCCTCGGTGATTAATCAGTGGAACCAAACTTACATAAAATCCCTAGCTTTATAAACAACATCCTTCAGTTCTGTTTCTATATTACCATGTTCATCAGCTATTCCAAAAGGCTCTAAGGACTCTATTCTTTTCTTATCCTCTTCTTCTCTTGACGAATTAGTGCCATCGACTCCTGCTTTCAATAAGTCTTCATCGATCCTATAACACAAGCTATTAGTTATATTGACAATATCCAAGAACTTAAACGATGGATCTGCTTCCCATTCGGATTTCTTACCAAAGGCTTTTGTATTATGCAACCAAGCATTAAAATCTTCCCCCACGATAGGCAGATAACCTTTGAGATAATCTCCACGCAGTTTGATATCTGCAGTAGTAGCACGATAGTAGCAGAGCAACGCAAGTACAAGAACTTGGGGTATAAACCCCCCCTTACTTTTGTTATACCCTGTTATCTTAAGCAAATGAACTGCTTCTGCTACCGTAATCTCAATAGGCTTTTTTCGTTCACCTGCTAGTTTCCCCGTATTCATAGCATCAGCAATTATACTGCGGAACGTAAACGCGTTATCCTTCTGCTCTAAATATGGCCTCAAATAGCGTTCGAGTTTACGAAGTCCTGCCACAACATCTGAACATTTGCTATGAATGGATTTATCCTTAGTTGTTTTTTTTATTTCCTGTGCTTTTTCCTCCAGTGATTCCAAAAAACTTTTATTGAGTTCCCCATACAACTCAGATGCATACAATACGCTCTTAGATAAGATTACATCGCAATAAAAATCAAACAATTTTTTTTGTATATATTCCATCTTTTTAACGATATCGTTCTCTTCTATTAATTCACCGTTTTCATCTTTTAAATCATCGTGAAACAAGTGATATCTGGCAATAACGCGCAACACACGTCCAGGAGTTGAAAAGTACGATGATCTGAATCTGAATTTATTCTCGCAAAACAGTTTATCCAGCTTTTCATTCGATTGCTCATAATACGGACAATCAAAACATTTAAAAGTGAAACCAGAGGGAACTCTCTCTTCACAATCTGCGCAATTCTGACGCTTTAGGCATTCCTTTATTTTTAAATGTTGTTCATTATACTCCTCAAATTCCGCCAATTCATCAATCATCTATTTTGGCCCCTATCTTGTACTTCTTGAACATATACTCGTAATGATTATCGCCGTCAACTTCATCACAGTCGTCAACTAACTCAGGCAATGTATAATTGCTATTCGTAACAAATCGCTCGTTTTCTAGCGCGAGCATTCCAGCAATATCCCAAAAAAATCTATTGTTTGGCATTACAGCGTTGATGTCTGAATCTAAGCATAAATCAACTACCATGTTAGCATCATTTTCGCAAATCTCTAAAGCCATTTGCTGGCAGGCCTTCACTAAATGACCGATATAACCATGCTTCCGACTTTTTGCCTTGAGATCTAACTCACTTTTCATTTTGTCGACAGAGTCACACTTAAGGCGCTTCTCACCGAAATCCCCTATATTCGCTCCGACCAAACTGTTCACTTTACGATAAGGCATCAATGCTTTTTCTCGTTTTCGTCGGCCTAATTCATACATTATAGCATGGTGCAAAACTGAGTGTTTTAGCTCCATGTACTTACTAAGCTCCATTTCTGCGCGTTCAGAGAGTCCTAAATCTTTGATAAACTTAGTTTTTGCATCGATCGACTCTTCTTTTCTGATTTTACTTAAATCTTTGTCACTAATCATAAACCTTTTTTCCGTTCGTTTAGCTTTTAGTTGCTCTTTTATTTCGTCTAGGCTTTCTACGTCCGAAATATCATCCCTTAGCCTTTTTTCGAAGCTCTCTTCATTTTTTTTATAAGCACTTCGAGTTTTTTGCTTTTTTTCTTTAGGACGTTTGACATCCATTTCGTTCTTTAGCATTAAGCCTAAAAGATCATAACCGCGATAGTTAAAATCTGTATAAAATGAAATATTCCAGTTTTCTGGAAAATCCGCATTAAAGGCTTTCATGAAACCATGCAACTTAGCCTCACGGTCATCTTTTAGTGTAAACGCCCAGAAATCCATATCTCTTTGCTTGTAGTATAATTCGTAAATTGCACTCGTTTTTAGGCTTGAAAATATTTTTCTGTTTTCTTCTATTAACTTTTCGGCCGCATCCAAGTCGCCTTGCTCTATGTACCCCTGTTTTTCCAATATTCTACGAATCTGATCCCTTATTGGACTATATGGCTCCCTAAAACGCACTCCTGCGTTGTGTTCGGTGCGAAGCTCGCGGTAGGCCAGCGCTAATGCTAACATATCCCCTTTTTGGCGTTCCTTTGGACACAAACTACTGTTTGTAATATGTTTTTTTAGCTCAAATCTCATCGCCCTTACTGTTTTCGCATCATGAGGTTTTAGCAGTCTATTCAACATGTCATCTAAGCGATTGAGGCAACAATCTGTGTCGAGTGCTCTCCCCCTTTGAAGCTCTCGTTCGAAGCGACTTTTCTGAGAACGGCTTACTTCGCCATTTTTAAAATAAAGAAATTTCTCTTTCGGAGCTTTTAACTCTTTGCGTATATATGGCTTGACCCCGGTCTTTGCACTGTCAATTTCCAACCCAATGAGTATAGTCATCAAATTGAGGTTATTTTCGTCCCGATTATCCTTGTTCTTATCGCTTTTACTGCCATAAGCTCGTGCTGCTATCCCGAACGCATAATTTGAGTAGATCCCTATTTTATTTTTAAATGTATCTTTACATACTTGCCACTCTTTTTCTTCACTTTTGGCATCTTTTTTGGACTTTGGCGGTACTGGGTCAGGTATTTTGATCCAGGGTAACTCGTTGCGAGCCGCTTCAATAAACCGGGAATTATCAATAACTTTGACGATATCGCCATCATAGTCAGCTCCAGAGAGTCTTTCCGCTATGCAGGAGTCTGGGTTTACCATACAAACACTTGAAAGATGTGAAAGATAATCCTCATAAAGTCGCCTTCCATCATTAGGCACGAATGATTTACATACTGCATGCTCGTTCCTTGAGACATGTGGGTTTCGTATAATTGAGTATTCCTTTCCATGACTGGACTTTATGGCAGGCGCATAGAACCAACCACTTCGTGGTATACATTTTTCGTTATATAAGTCTTCATTCTCTGTTTTTTTATAACCCGCACTGTGAAGAAGCAATCTAAGCAAGTCTGGAGAAAAAAACAGGGTTAGAGCGTTAACTGGAAAACTTCCAGATCTGATATTTCGCATGGTGCTCTTAAGTATATCCGCTATCCTCAGTTTAATGCTTTGCTCATGCAAAAGATCAGGGTTGGCTTGCAATGCACCCATATACACATCTTCGACTATTTCGGCAGGGAGGGGCTGCTCATCTCCATCACTATCATCGGACATGTCTTCGCCTTCTTCTTCCTGTTCATTTTCGATTATATTTACATCTGTTGTATCAGAGTTATCTTCCTCATTTGTTAGACCAATATCAGAAATGGGTAGCTCGTTCTCCCCCAGTTTTAGCAAGTGGATTAGTTTGGACTGTTCTTCATTTTTTAGTTTTTGATAATCAGACATGCTTTCACGCAGTAACTCGCTGAAACCATCATGATCTATGTCCAAGGTATGCAGTACTTGATAATTCAAATGATTTGCACGTACTTGCCCACTATCAGGCCTGTTATGATTAGAAATGCATAGTTTGTGATCGTAATCATTAAATCTATCCCAATAAGTTTTCCACATTGCACAGCCATGCAAGCTGCTGTGGCTGCAATTAATCTGACCGAAGTTTTTTGGACGTTCTTTTGTTAAATTTTTATCGCAGACAAGCCATTTTTTCGCTTTGAACTGTGATTCCGTTAGAATAATTTCTACCCTACTTATTTTGTGCTTCTTGCCCCAAACATCTACTATGTAGTCTTGATTAAGCTCATTTTTAAAAAATCGCTTAAAATCAACTTTATGAAGCATGCCCTTGCAAAACGGCAACCTGAACTGGAATGATGTTATTAGCCCTCTTGGTTTCTCCTCATTAGTAAGATAGGATTCAATTTTATTGGCGTAGTCAAAAGAAATAAAGCCCGCACCGTCAAATTGGTTAACCTTAATATTCGATTGTTCATTTTTCAGAGTATACTCTTTCTTACCATGGCTCTTTTTATTATTACTATCCTCTTTTATTATTTCTTCTGCTGTTTTTATACTTTGTTTCGCAGAAGAGTGTATACCATCTTTGATAACAATTACGGTTTCGTGATTCAAGGTTAAACCCTCAATAGTAATAGCATCAGACATGGACAGGCCTTTATAGGCAGCCCACTTACTCAACTGTCTGCCATAATTCAATTGCTTTTCATCAAATAAGATGATCCTTTTTGATAAATCTTCTTCTAATTTCTCTGCAACAAATGAAAGCACACACTTTTTTGCCATGCTACCGGATCTTTCAAAGCGCTTGTAGCTAATAGTCTTACCGTCCCCATAATCTATAGTAAAACCATTAGCAAAGATAAATTGCTCAATATTATATTGCTCAGGCTCATCAGTCTTACCCCTCTTTATTTCAGAGAGATATTTCTTGATGGCTTTAACCCTCACCGAGTTCTCTGCTCTCCTAATATTTTGTTTGCTCAGATATTTATCAACAATTCTACTCACTTCGCGTGAACTGCCAGAGTCGTTGTCCAAAGTTGAAAACGAGACATACACAATATTTTCCAATAGAGAATCTTCTTTTATTTGAGCTATGTTTAGCTTCTTCTCTTTCAACCGCTGTATTTGATCTAAGCTTACGTTTATCTCTTTCCCTTTGATCAACCTTATTTGATGGAATACCATACTATCACTGTCACGAGAGACTAAACTATAACTAGTTTCGTCCTTTAAAGCCTCATCTAGCGCAGGAAAATTCAGGATGCATTTTGGCTTTTCTCCTGTCATTGATAATGAAGCCTCAAGCAGCTTTATATCAAACTTGTGTATACTATATTTGCTTCGCCTATTTGCTAGAGACTTCTCTAATTCTTCTTCTATAAATGAAAGTACACACTCTTCACCAAAGCTATCGTCTCTTTCAAAACACTTGAACCTAATTGATTTGCCATCACCATGATTTATAGTAAAACCATTCTCAATGACAAACTGTTCGACAGCCAAGATAGTTTTCTCTGATTCACTTGAATCGATCGCTATTTTCCTATGAGTGCTTAATGCTACATATACTATGTAATCTGATAGTGTGTGCTTTCTTACTTGAACTTCGCTTATCCCTTTTATCTGTAGAATTTGCCGGAAATCCCTATTTTTATCGGCTGAAACTGTTACTTCATCTAAAATAGCATTTTGTAAATTCAGAATACATTCTTTCTCTGTACCCACAAATGATACTGATTTCTCAAGCAGGCCCATATCAATTTTGAAAGTAGCATTGTATTTTCGCATCATCACTTCCGACCTCCTCTCATTTCCACTGCAACCATATTCTGCCTTTTATGATATTATATCACAAAAAAACTGTCAAGCTTGTGAGTGTCTGGACACTGAAATCAATTTTGAGAATAAAAATGCAATAGGTAATGGCGGACGGCCAATGGCCGCCCCTACGATTTGTTGAATAACACTGTTTAAGTCACTCGTAGGGGCGCGCAGTGCGCGTCCGCTCTTCTGAGTTGCATAAACAATACACAAAATTGATTTCCGTGGTGTCCGGATGACCATGCTTACTTTAATGAGACCATACCCCATGCTTAATCTCTCTTAAACATCTGCCCCACACCATACTTTAGCATATGGAGCGGGGCAGGTTTTATTTCTATGAAGTTAATGCCAAATTACAGATAACAGCACATATTCACATTCTTACCCACTTGATGGGAGAAGCAGTTTCTTAATAGGTTTTATCCTCTTCAGTTTCAAGTAAAGACCTAAGAAGAAATCAGCTTTAACCCCTATGGCTACAACTATGAAAAGTGCACCGATAAACTGTGTAAGAATCATGGATTCAACTGCAAATACATCCAGAACAAGCAATCCGAATATGATTTCGGAAACAGTGATGGTCTTTGCAGTGCTCGCATCCTTGGCAGCAGCCAGCCCCTTAAAATAGAACTTGTTAGCAAAAGCTGTGCAGATTGCGCCTAACATTACAATTCTCAGCAGAAACGTCACTACGCTTGTGTTATGAAGGCTAAACTCGAAGCGGAAAAGCCCTTGAAATGTTTCATTTGGTATAAAAGTAGATGTAGCCGTAACCAACAAAACCACAAGTGCAGTGGCTATCTGTTCATGAAATAGTACGACTTCTTCCTTACCATGTACATAACCGTCCTTGTCATTCGCGGTTTTATACTCTTTCTTACCTACAACGACTTTATTAAACACAGCTCTTAGGCCAAATAGAGTTCCAGACAAAGCTCCCCATGATAGACCGCCACTCAATATACCGACAATGGAAAAATTTTGCCACTCCCATTGTTCGCTGAAAATTAAACCTACAAATAATATTAAGATGGAGAATACTGCCTTGAAAATACCACTTTTATTTACTTGTTGCTCGTTTTGAGATCCTGCGTTTCTATTCTGGTTAATGTCATTCCTATACTTATGTAGCCATAGAACCCCATCTGCAATAGTCGTAGTTAGAATCAGTGTAGTGTATGTCCATATAAGTGTATGTGCTGAACCGTGGACATCGAGGCTACGAATAAAGGCAAAAGCGTAAGCGCCGAGAAACACACCGCTTAGATACGCATACATTCTGTCCCTGCGGTTTTCAATACTGATTGAGTTCTTCATTATTGCAAAGAAATCGCTATTTACCAAGTTGCTGTCATGCTTCTGCTTCTTGCGTTCTCGTATCATATGTGTGATAGGGATACTGAACAGCAAGGTGACAGTCGATATAACATATCTACCAAGTATGATCGCAGTATCTGACGAATATGGCATCAGCATTCTCACCAGTATCGGCATAAAACCGAATAGTAGGGCCGCACCCAGAAGTGCGGAATAACCATTGTTTCTAGTTGTGTGTGTACGGTTATTCACGTTAAATCCTCCTTAAAATTTGATCAGGGTTACATAGTTACATAAAACACATAAACTAAAAAATTCGCAAAACAAATACATGATTAAGAAATAGTTGTTGTCCTATTTGTATATATGCCCCCCAGATCAAAAATCGAACAAGTGGAGCTCGGGAATTGGATAATGCCACGGGTATATATTTAACACTGATCTAAAGTAGGAAGGAGAAGGTTATGCCAACCGAATACTATCAAATCAAGCAAATTGAAGTAAACGGAAAAAAGCGTCCGATAACTATTTACTCACCTGAAGCAATGAAAGAACAGAAAAACATATATGCGTATCACAAAGAGCTTTTCTTGATAAATACACACACATCGGTATATTCGTTTATACCTGGCTTCAGCAACTTCGATGCAGCAGCGCTGGCATATCGTAAGTCCCAATATTTCCAATACTACATAAAGTTAGACATCCATGAATACTACCCCAGCATAAACCGCCAAATCCTTTTCGAGAACCTACTAGAAATACTACCCTACAACGAAGCTTTACGGATCTGCCAATATATATTCTGCTGCCCAAAAGGAATCGCAGAAGGCAGCCCACTGTCTCCAGTCGTATCCAACCTATATTTAAGAACTTTTGACACGGAGATGTCGAGTATTCCAGATTCTAATTTTGTAAGATATTGTGACGACATCTTATTTTTGACAAACATTTATCCTGAAATGATGATGCATTTCATAACAAACGCCTTGACCCCATATGCTCTGAAGATTAATGAAGACAAACTGCTGGCAGGAAACACATCTGACGGATTTAATTACATTGGATACAATATCAGCCTAACGGGTTTGACTATAACATACGAGAAACTTGCAGAAATTTCGGAACGTTTGCGAGTGGAAAAAAACGAAAAGAAGCGACTTCGGATTGCAAACGGATTTAAGGCTTATTACCGTTATTCAATATGTCTGCCTCAATGTGATCAAAGCTTAGAATTTCTTACTCAATATGGTTCAGACGACGACATACACTCGTTTCTTAGCTACGGAAAGGGGATAAAATGAAAAAGACAGTTTATATTTATGAGCAGGAAGCTGTTCTCTACAAAGAAGGGCCACAACTTTCAGTGAGGATACACAAAACGATTATATATAATGAGCCATTTAGCAATATAGACTCTGTGGTTATTTTTAAACGTGCTCAAATAACTACCCAATGCTTATGCGCGCTATTGTATCACGGAGCACCTATAATATATACAACAAGATCGGGAAAAATCATTGGAAGTACATACCCTCGATATACTGAGCGCCCATTGCTAAAGTTGGCACAATACGGATATTTAGAAGATCAAGAAGCTTGCCTGAACATTGCAAAAACACTTATATCAGCCAAAATCAACGGGCAGGTAAAAACGCTAAACGTATACCGTAACAAGTCAGCAAGTAAGTTGAAACAAATGGCAAAGAGTGTTCCTCACTCGACGAGTCGAAACCAGCTCCTTGGAATAGAAGGTTCAGTGGCCTCTGTCTATTTCTCAGCATTCGCTAAATGCTTAAGCAAATTAGACTTTACAAAACGTGAAACACATCCGGCCCATGATCCAGTCAACGCCCTACTGAATTTAACATATATGCTTGCGCTCTATAAAATTGACAGTATACTATTCGCTCATGGGTTTGATACGACATTAGGTTTTATACATACAACTTTTCGAGACAGAATATCCCTTTCCTTGGACATACTTGAGCTTTTTAGAGGTCTGTTGGATCGTTTTGTTTTGAAACTGATTAACTTGTCACAAATAAAAGAAGATGATTTTGAAATTACAGAAAATGGCTATTTACTGACAAAGAGGGGTTTTCAATCATACATCGAAAAATTCAGTGATTCGGTTGATATTTTGGAGACTGCTGAAAGAGTAGCTGAACGGTTGAAGAGAGTTATGCTCAATCGAGGAGAGAATAGATTTGATCTCACGGAACTGTTTGATATGCTATGACATTTCCAGCAATAAAACCCGCCGAGAGCTTGCGAAACTACTATCCAACTATGGCAAACGCATTCAAGAAAGCGTATTTCTATGCACTCTGACAGCTGATCGGGTTACAGCCCTTGAGAATGATCTAAGGGCTTTTTATGCTAGAAAAAAGCACGCGCCCAAAAGCAATAAACAGAAAATGAAGCTGAAAGTTCAATCAACGGGAGTGGCTAATGCAAATGACGTGTTGGATATAGTTATGCTCTCAATGGAACGTAAAGTTGTCAATACAGCCCTTGTTTTAGGGACACCAATAGACAGCAACCGTACGTTCGCTGTGATATAACATCAAGAACATACTGTGCGTTTACTCGCATCGATCACCAATTTCATGTCGATACGAGTAAACACAGTAAACAATTTCTTGAGCACACCTGATCGAGGCAAAGTGGCATACAGCCTTCAACTTACCATGTGCTGTCAGCCACAAACATTACAATCCAGCCTTCGATTAACTAAAGACTCAGCATCCTCATATGTAGTTGGTGTTTTGTTGTTCTCGTAAACCAAAATTGCAGTTGTGCCTTGTCGCTCGGTAAACTGATTAACTAAAGACTCTACAGCTAAATTACCCACAATTGCATTAAGTGTTTTCACAGCAGGTTCTTTAACTTCTTTACCAGTGACATATCCCTTGCTAACTACTCCAGCACGCACTTTTTCATCAGGATGAGACTCAGCAGCAATCGCATCGTAGTTTACCCTGTTAAAACATGATAGACAATATGAATCACCCATTTTTATTGTTATGACTTCGCCGCTGATATCGGTGATACTATTACCACTAATTGATATATTTACGCCGGCTGTTATAAACGGTATGTAATACTTGAAAGCATACTCCTGAGTTTTAAATCGGCTCGCATGGTTATCTGTGCCAACAATAATCCAGTCTGCTTGAACCATAACATGTTCAGCTTCTTCATCTAAAATATTCAGCTTATGTGTTTCTATAAAGCAATGTGGGTTTATTGATTTCAGGTATTTTGCAACAACATCCACTTTATAAAGATTTCCGACCGCGTCCTCAAATGATGCGCCAGTAATTCTATTTAAATTGCTCAACTCTAGCTTATCGTTGTCAATCAGAATTAAATGCTGGAATCCCATATGAATTAAACTTTCGGCAATAACAGAACCCAGGCCACCCACGCCGACAACTGCAATTTTTTGGCCAGACATTATCTTTCTCATAGTTTCTAACCCTAAGGCAAGAATACTCCTATCAAATATTGCAGTCATAGTATCGTCCAGCTTGTTTTCGGATAGGCTTCCCGTTTTATAGATTTGTTCAGAAATCAGTTGCGTTTTAATTTCTGCCTCGTAATGCATCCGCTCATTGCAAACCCAAAACCGAGCATCGTACATTGTCTTTGAAAGCACTATACTTGCATAATTCATTGTAGGCCAAAAGTTGTCTAGATAACTGGAAAAACGCTTCTCATCAGCATCATCGACAATGGAAAATCCTACCTTGTCCTCTGCAAACGGATGAGTATGGACTTCGAGGTAGGTATCCACATCTATTCGGTTTTTTATGCTCTCTAATAACCCAGCAACAAATTCCTTCTTAATTCTAACTGACACAAGACTGCTGCTTTCAAGATCATTAGTGCTCGGATAAACGACCTCTTGGACTGTAATTATTTTTCCCGAAGGAGTGTTCCACGTTTTACCCAAAAGGGCCGCAAAGCACTCCTTGTTTAAGTCCGATAGCATAGTATCACGAAGCTCATTCAACATACCGTTTTTAAACCTAATACTATATTCACACATTAGAATTCATCACCTCTGAAATCAAAGAAAAGAAGGTAAATAAATTGTCACCATGCCTCCAATCAGAGATGCGTTTGAGTTTTGCCGGATGCCACGAACCATTTGCAACATGAGCACAATACCACACCCAACCAAGTTTCTTCAATTGCTCTTGTTCCGTAAGAGCTGAGCCATAGCCGTTGTTAAACGCTCTTGAATAAATATGACCATGCTGGGCAGGAGCAACTACATTCTCTGTTATATAGAAACCGTTTGGTGGCAAGTTTGGGTACTCCACTGGGAAAATAATCATGAGTGGCGTTGTCTTCGGATGCCATCCCCTAGGAAGCTTATAGTTAGGGATGATCATTGTATGTCCATTTTTATCGTCATATTTGATATCCTGCCCATGGAATAAATGTCCCGCCAAATATAAGACTTGCTCTGTAATAACCTTTAAGGAGACATCACTTCTGGGTTTAAAATATGTACCAGCCGGATATATTTCTGAAGCACCTTTGATTCTTTCGGGCATTGAACGAATTTCTACAGGCTTTCCACCGGGCTTCTTAAAATCAGTTCCGCCATAATACCTGTTTGGATCAATTCGTGTGTTATGAACGCCTTTTGTATCGGAAATGATTGCTCTTCTTCCTGGTGCACCCCTTGTCGCGTATCCTATCAGCTCAGAACCTTTCACCCTGCTGCCGCTTAGCTCTACTAGCTTACCGTTAATCTTAGCAAATTGAGGCATTATTCTTCCCCCTCTCCCTCATCCTCTTCATCTTCTTCATTTTCGAAGTAGTCAAGCATGTCAGATTCGGTAACATCTGCAGTTGCCTCTAATGGAGTGTCGTCCGTAATATCAAGTTCTTGCATCGCGTTATCGGAGCTTAAATCACTTGAATAGAATTCTTCAAAATAGTTGTCAAGGCAAATATAACCGCTAGAACGAGATGCAAGTTGCTTCGACATAGAATTTCTGAAAGATGCTACTTCTACATAAATACCCATCTCACGCAATCTGAGAACTAATGGAACGAAATCAAAATCGCCGCTGATAATTGTTACAATATCGGGTTTAATTTCATACACTGACTTCATGACATCCATTGCTATATCCACATCGAAATTACATTTATAAGAGTGCCCTGATATAGCCCCTTTTTTGGACTTAACAACATATCCAGAAGTCCAGAGCCCTTCTATAACGCTGTCAGAAGCATGTTCCTTCCGGGGATCTAAAGGTACATAAGCATATGCCGCCTGGAGAAACCGACCTTCACTGTTAAGTGATAAGTATTCCTTAAGTAAATGTTCTTGATCTATGCGGATTCTTTGTGCTTTCTCTGAACAGCTAAGATTCGCATAATCTAAAAATACTACTACCTTTTGCATTTTTTACCTCCTCGAAATTTAGAGTTGTATACCCCACCCTGCACCAAATTTTGATATATGATGCGGGGCAGGGTTTGTTGTAAATTATCTAAACCTTCTATTGTCTGATGGTTGCTTTCGCCGCCTGCTGCCCCATCATCGAATCAATTTATACTTTAGCGGCGTGTCGCTCCTATCGTGTCATTTAAGCGAATCCATCCTATGCGTCCACCACCACTTGCTAGTCGATATACTATTTGTACACTAGTGCCTTGCTGGTTAAGCACAACAGAATAGTTATATCCCATGTTTCTTGCACGACTTCCGCCCCACACAGTACCATAGCTTCTTGCTAAATTTGGTCTTTCGAAAACTTGTGTATCCCTAGGAAGTATAATTTGAAAAGCTTGAGCACAAGTCCGCCCTGGTATTAAGTCAGAACGCCTGGCATATCCACGGCGCGTACCTCCGGAAAACAAATTGTATTCAATTAGCCAATACTCTCTGCCGTTCGCTCTACGCCCCCAAGATATAACCCTTTGCTCGCCGGGACTCGTTTGGTCAAACCATCCTCCATTTAACCTACCACCCGGTCGGTCGTACATATTTACGCGATGTGTTGCCATAAAACGGGCAGGCAACCTTGGATCACTGGCATAGACAGTTGTTGTCATCACTCCGCTGAATACGGCGCAAATTAGCATAACGGCTGCCACCGCAAACATTGTGATACTTTTGAGCATTCTTTTCATAAAACAAATCCCCCTTAATAAAATTTGTAATTTTAACCCATTTAAGAAGTTGTGTTCATAGAGGGGTCGTGCGCATTTTCGAGCGTTTTTTTATCTGTCAAGAAAACAGGTTCGTGCAGGTTCTGTTGCCGCAGCCCATGTGGAAAATAAGCCGAAAAGGCGTGCGGCAACTCTATGAACATAGCTTCCAACATAGGGTCATATATTACATAAAAGAACGACGATATTAATACCAATGAATCAATATTAATATCGTCGCTCTTTAGATTTAGTGGCTAATCCTCGATCTGGGTTATGGCAGTTTGAGGGTCTACATCAGCAAAAACCACTTTAAGAAATGCATCGCCATACTCTGACCACATTGAGTTATGGATTATTGCCGTTCGGAGTAGACGATCTTCAGCAGGAACATTGGGTGTATGCATATACATTTTAAAAGCAACTTCCCCGTCTGAAAAATCCATTTCGAAATTGCCATCAATAATCTGATGGTTGACACGAGTGAAGAATTCCGCAATTGCGGGCCGTTTTGATTCCATGACATCAATCGGTATTAGGCTTTTACTACCTATGCCTTCTCCATGTATTTTGAATATAAGAGTATACCGTTGTACGGAGCAATCAACTCCGAATTCTAACCTAAAAACCCCTTTCTCTTCGTAGAATTTATGGTTATATTTTTGATCATGTAACCAACCTTTCACGTACTTGGATAGTTCCCTAGAGTAGCTTTTTGCCATAATAAACCTCCTATAAATTTGATCTGGGGTATATAGTTACATAAAACACATAAACTGAAAACAACCTTGGAGGTGACCCCCAGCTTAGGGTCGGGGGCTTCCTTACCAAATGCTTCGAAAACCCCTTACACCTTATGCAGGTGATTGTTTTCAGGACATTATTCTTTTGTTGACATTTCTCTACACCTTCGCTATACTGGCGTTATGTTCAAAGTTGAGTATTTGCCATCTTTGTGATGTTACTTGAGTATCAGTTTAAAACCAAGAAGTTCAGTAACTTGTGTTTTTATTTTCAATTTTGTAGATTTGTTTTACAAATTTTGCAAACCAATCACCCAGGTGAAAAACCTGGGGGGTTTACAAAAGAATCAGAAAATTAGACATTAATCGATGTTTTTTGTCGTTAGATTGTGTTGAAACCTCACTTCTTTGCGTTTGATCGCACTGATATTTTGTTGCGGATTTGCAAACCCCTTGAACTATAAAAAAAGGGGGGAGGTTTGCAAAACGATACCTTGTAACTCGCCTATATCAAGGCTCCTGAGAGAGGGCTGTCACAGAGGTGGTTTCCCGGAAGCGGATTTGAAACGTTTTATCTTCTGCACCATCTGTGAACTGCTTTGTCGTCACAGAGGTGGTTTCCCGGAAGCGGGTTTGAAACGCTACCGCTAACAAACATACAAATACAACTAGAATGTCACAGAGGTGGTTTCCCGGAAGCGGGTTTGAAACCATGTGTCTTGTCGCCGGATAGCTCAAATTCGTATAGTCACAGAGGTGGTTTCCCGGAAGCGGGTTTGAAACGATGTCCTTGGGGTTAGTCTTTTCTGAATGTTTATAAAGTCACAGAGGTGGTTTCCCGGAAGCGGGTTTGAAAGAGAAAGAAAATTTATGTCATTGAGATGCTATTTCGAAAACGGGTTTATCGTTGGGGAGGACACTATGAAACAAATAGATCTAATTTTAGAAAATCCCGGTAAAAGTTCATCTTCTGCTCATGCAGTCAAACTACATGGCGCATTAATGCGGTTAATCGATGCCAAGCTTTCTGCAAAACTGCACGAACAAAGACTCCGCCCATACAGCCTGTTTACAGTTGAAAAAAAGAGTGGCCTTAACTTCCGCTTGTCAGCTCTATCAGAAGAGGGCTTTCCATTAATTGAAGCTTGCGAAAAGGTAAATGAATTTCATCTCTCGGGTGCACAATCTGCTGTGCGTGTCCTTCAGCGTTTCGTCTACGAAGACATTATGATAGAAGATATGTACGGGCCTGTCCCTCTTGGTTTCAGCTTAAAGTTTTCCTCGCCAACTACATATAAACAGAAAGAGAGTTTTCAAAACTTGTTCAGTTTGCCTCCCCTGTTAACTTCAATCGCTGATAAAATTAGAGAATTTGAAGGCGTAGACATACCTAATGATGTTTTATACGCGATAGATGATTTTGTCTCGATTACTGACTACGAGCTAAAGTCTATTGCTTACCACATCAAAAGGAATAATGTCATCAATGGTTTTCATGGGCATATAAAGTTCTCATTTGCAGATCCAGAATCGGGTTTAAGCGTAGCGCTTATGCTACTTATGCGATACGCCTGTTTTAGTGGTATCGGTGCAAAAACAGCCCTTGGTATGGGTGGGATATTGTTGGACGAATCAACTCAGAGCTGAATCTCTACACAATTTTCGATTCATGGGAAATAAGGACACGCAAAAAAAGCTGTTGTCCTGGCTCTTTCAGCCAGTGCAACAGCCTTTTTTACTGAGTTTGACACTATATCTTGAGATTTAAATCTCATTAAGCTGCTCAATCGGCAAAACCATCCCACAATTTTGCCAGCTCGCGCCACTCCTCCTCGGAAGTTGCCTGCCCGGTGTATCGGACACCTTCGTGTTCATGAGCAGGCGCCGTATACACCCCGCGCTCAGTTAGATTCCTGATATTCTGTCGATACAACTTGTCTGCTTCTTCGTGGTGGACGGGGACTTGCTCCAACCAGAGATTCTTTGGATGGATAGGCTGGTCGAACATCTTCTTGAATAGTTCAGTGCGTAAATCCTTCAACCAGTTGCTGTTAAGGTTCATAGCTCGAAAATTTCGTAATGCCTCGACATCCAAGATGGAAGCCACAAAAGTATTGGCATTATTATTTTGATGTGACATGATTTCACCGCGATAGTCAACTATATGCGAATTGCCTCCAGAAATGTTTGCCGGAAACGCTGCCTTTGGATGGGGATAAACAGGCCCAATATTAGGACATACCATGTAGACAGTGTTAAACTCTGCGTGCCCTTGGTTTTGAATCATCCAGCTTCCGCCGCGACCAGCGCCGGATCCAGTCATCATCATTGCCTCACTAGGACGATAGATGACTTCTGCACCCTGCATAGCCAGAGCGCGTACAGCTTCTGGATACTCGCCATCAGAACAGCAAATTGTTCCGATGTTTCCGATGTCGTCTGTACGCAACACAGGATAAAAGGCATCGAGACCATCACCATATAGCTCTACCCACCTGTCATATACATCATGAGGAGTGCAGGAGCGCTCACGACACCATATGTGATTTTTAGCCGCTTGATGGACGACTTCTCCTTTTGGATCGATAACGTACATCATGTTAAAGAACCGATCTTTTATGACATGCGGCAGCCGGGCTTTGCATTGGAATATGATATATGTCTGATAACGCTTAGCAATGTCAGAAAGCCGCTCGCTTTCCGGTCCGGGTACTTCAATGAAAAACTCATTGGCGCACATAACATGATCTAGGTCGAATGCCTCATCGCCAAAGCCGGTTAACGCTCCTTCGGGAAGTGCGACCAGTTTAACTGGCATGTTTATGTCGGATATACCGATAGCAGCGTCGATCATCATTTCAATGTTGTCCAGGTTGCGTTTGATATCGCCTCTATTGCTTATGTTATAAGCAATAGGCGAAATACCGACGCATTGGTAAGGTGCAATAGGTTTGCTCATTTTTTGGCTCCTTCCTTTTGTAAAGGCTTTTACACAACTTTCTTGACTCCGCAAAGTATCGTGTCATCCTCCGCTTCCGATATGATATAATTTAACAGAGTGACGATGATAAGGCAATCGAAAGGTAAGCGAGGTCAGGTATGATATAGGAGGTCTGTATGGCAAAGAATGCAGCACAAACGGGATTAGGGCCGGCGACAGTTATATCAATAGAACAGCATTTCCCGAAAGAACAAAGAATACTTGAAGATGATTTCGCTGAGCTTATGCTATCAACTGGTTTGAAAACCTTCGTTTCATTGATGAGATTTTCGGGCCTTCGGCAATGGCTGATTAACAAAACAGAAAGGCAGATACCCGGCATATGGGGGAGCATGCTTATTCGCAAGCGATATATTGACGACAAGGCAAGAGCATCTATCCCGGATATCGAAGCCGTGGTTAACTTGGGAGCGGGATTTGATACCCGATTCTTCCGAGTACCAGAAATGAAAAGCTTATCAGTGTGGGAACTGGATCAACCAGTGAATATATCTGCTAAAAAGTCACAGATAATTAAATCATTATCAGCCGTGCCCAGCAATCTCCACCTAGCACCGATTGACTTTGATCGTGAGAGCATTGCGGATGCTCTCATAACAGCCGGATATGTTTCAGACACAAAGACATTCTTCATTTGGGAAGGTGTAACACAGTATCTAACCCAAGAAGGCATCGACTCTACGATGGCGTTTTTATCTAAAGCCGCATCGGGAAGTAAAATGGCTTTCACTTATGTCATAGGTGATTTTATTCAAGGTAAAGCAATTCATGATTGTGAGAAAGCATACGAAAAGTACATCGTAAAGGAAAAGATGTGGCTCTTTGGGATAAACCCTGTTGAGCTGCCGGATTTTCTCGAAAAGTATGGTTGGAAGTTGGTGGAGGATAAAGATGCTTCTGAACTTGCCGATGTTTATATAAAACCAACGGGAAGAAAACTGGTTACAACTCCAATAGAAAGAATGGCATTTGCAGAAAAGGTTTAATGGAAGCTCGTTGCCATGCTTCCATTAAACCTCTATTGTTTTGTAACTTTTCTTATATGCCAGGATTTCGCCTTTCCGAACGCGAATTAATGGTAAAGGTATTTCCGAAAAGTCCATTCACAGCCTCTTAACAAAAGCCCCTTCAGAAAAATCGATATACGCCGAAGCAACCCCTTCTTCCGCCGATTCCCATAACTCATCCAGCAACCGCACAGTCACAGCACCTCTATGAAGATAGCAAGGCGCGTGATCATCGAAAAATTCAATGCTCTTCTTTAAAATCCATTCCTCTTT
>Ga0123355_10005220_pt1 | contig 18970 bp, 12 predicted proteins | sample TergutEmb28metaG_3_FD_89872 | JGI IMG/M metagenome (GOLD analysis project Ga0123355, IMG submission 89872) | Embiratermes neotenicus P1 segment gut microbial communities from Petit-Saut dam, French Guiana - Emb289 P1 | ecosystem: Host-associated > Arthropoda: Insects > Digestive system > Gut ... | reverse complement strand
GAGTAGGGGGTTGTGTGGGTGGTTGGAGGGGGTGGGGGGGGGGGGGGGGGTGGGAGCGGATTTCTTCACTATTCCAACAATTTTTGGCCCATCAGGATAGACTCTACTCGATGGAGATATTTAATCATTATTAACTTCTTATTCCAGGTTGAAAACCTGCAGGATTTAAATTTAAGGAGACTAATAAGAGTCACGTCACTTATGATAACCTCCAGAAAAATAAATGCGAATAAAATGTGCTAGTCCGTGATGCTCCTACATGCGGTAAGTGTAGGAACCGTATCAGTCATCCAGATACTTAAGATTGTTAAACGGTAGGACGGATATGTAATTTGTAGGGGTATTCTGCTTAGTGGAATTTCATCTGGCTTTATAATTCGTATCAGCGACCAGTGTTTATCAATTCTTGCGTCATTGGTTTTGAATTTTTATGATGGATCGTTATCCTCTCCGTATCAGCGTACAGCTTTGATTAATGTTGAGAGGTTGTCATGCACGATCCAGTGAGTGCGGACGAGCCATCTGATTGAATTCGACTTTATAAAAGAACCGTTTTTACGTATGTTGGTTGTTTATTATCGAACAATGGACTTGAATGTGCGTTACTAGGAGAGCAAAATAAAGCAAAAATTGCGGTACAAATTTGGCGTAAGCCTGCCTCCACTGTTTTCAGAATTGATGCTCTAAATTGTACTCCGCCATGACACATTCCAGGAAGTGAAGAGGATTTCCAGGTTAAATCAACTGTCCTTCACTTTCACAGTAAACGAATACTGGTTTAAATAATGACTGAGTCCTGTCCGGTACCGGTAATAGAGAAATTTTGAAATGGTTGTCTCTCGAAATGCAGTTGCCTTAGTATAAACAAGTTCACAGTTTGAATCCTAGTAATTAACCAACTTGATGCACAAAATCTTGTTTTATAATAAGTTTATTAAATGCCTCTGCATGTTTCGAGCACTATGTGTTCATCATCAGGAGGTCAATATTGCATTATACACCATCTGGTATCATCACGCTGAAACAAGTGCGTGGTCTAAAATTACTAAAATACAATTCTATAAATATGAGCACATAGTAGTAAAATTTATATGTAATCACACCCGAAAAATTCACACACAAATTTTACTACTATGCGCTCATATTTATAGCACTGTATTTTAGTAATTTTAGACCATTTACTTGTTTCAGTGTGATGATACCACCCGATGCTGTATAATACAATTTTGACCTCCTGATGATGAGCACATAGTGCTCGAAACATGTAGAGGCATTTAATAAACATATTATAAAACAAGATTTTGTGCATCAAGTTGGTTAATTACTAGTTTTATACTGAGATGCATGGTCGGCAAAACATAAAAAAATCACAGTTTGAAATTATGTTCATGGAGGATGTAGACACCATAAACTACACAGTGTGCCATCATTTTTTCGTTCATCCAACTCTACTAGTCCCTGCAACATGTTTCGTCCATTACCTGTGGCCATCGTAAGGCAGATGATTTATTTGGGGCCATCCATCATAAGGCAGCTGACTGTGTATGAGGCCACCATGATGCAGCTCATATGTATAATTACAAAAAAATTGCATAAATATAATATGCTACATATGATGATAAAGTAACTGTTAGATCTCATAATTTTTTATGTAGCGTGAAATAGACCTTAAGTTTGTACAAAACCGTATGGGTTTAAAAATTAATTTGTAGGAAGATCTTCGATCTTATCTTGCAGTATTGTAGCTGTCAGTAATTGGATGACGTTTTGTTATCTGTGTTTTACAGTAGGTCCATTCTATTTCCATGGCCGTCTGGCATCATTCCCTTGTAATTATAGTCTATTAAATATATTTTAACAGCTTTTGAGAATATGTTTTCTGTTATTCGTAGTCATTATGCGGAAATTACACGTTATTTACCTGTCTCATTAGAATTTCACAGAAATCAGTAGGTGGACACCAAATTTCTTTCTTGTATTTATCTTTATTACAGTCGTGATATCTGGTAATATATCAGTACAAAGGCGGTGTTCCGATTAAACTGGACGGTAATGATGTATTATTTAATACGCACTTAGGTCGAGAGGGCGACAGTTGTGTATGTGTATTTGCCTGCCTCACTGTGCGTCATGTTTGTGTGTATATTGTATTTGTTAGACAGGGGTGCTTCCTGCTGTACTGTAGTGAAGTAAGACATCGAAAATGGAATTGGATGTGGCAGTGTATAAAAAATTTTAAGTGTTTTCTGTCTGAATAGTGTTGCAGGTGTGAAATTTCTCCAATGGTTTTTAGAGTTTTAGCCCTTTTAGCGACTTGGAATATGCCCGTTTTTTGACAGTTTTCCGAAGTTATCTCCCTCTTGTAAGACATGGTAAGCAGAATTTAAAGTAAACTTGTCGTTAATAACCTGAATATGTTCTTTATATCGCATTCTGAAAATCTACCAGTTTGATCAAGATAAATTTACCTAGAGGATACTGAACGTAAGTGGTGGTTAATAAATAATTTTTCGGATTTAATCCTCAACAATGAAGCTTGGTAAAACTATCTCTATACAGGTCCCTATGGCTAAAGAATTTCTAGATATGAAGGTGGCAAGGTTGTAAGCCCTATGCACCGGCCGCCTTTACCCCAAAAAATATATTTCTGCCGATCTACACTCTTTCTAGAAAAGTACTTCTAGTGCGGATTGATGTAGGTGTCTTGAAAAGAACGCGGAAGCTCCAATGTTTTTTGTAGGATGTGATACAAGAAGGACAGAAAAAAATAAAAATCTGTAAGACATTTACAATACCAATGGCGACGTATGGAGCAGAATCCTGGTCCTTGAATAAAGCTATTGCTGGATATTGGAGAAAGCGATATAATATGGAATTAAAGCAAATGTTTGGAGATTTAGATTAACTTTCATTTGTCAGAATAAGGCGGCTGAATTGCATTTGTTATATTAATAGAATGAATAGTACAAGAAAAGTTAGTCAGGTAGTTGAATAAAGAGAGACCAACTAGTGCCTTAGCCTGCATACGGATACCACACCACCTCAGTCAAATCACAACGTAACACCAACACACGTCGAACCAGAGCAATACAACCCATGAAATAACTCAACAAATAAGTCGCAAGCTCCTGAAGATGGATGTATTAACATCCGAAACATATTGAGCATTAAATAATGAAATAATAAAGCAAGTGACTTCAAGCTGGCCTCTCTTTATTCAACTACCAAGATGATTCACGGTCCAATAAACATAAGTAAGTGAGATATTTGATACTAATCCCCAGGTAACTCAACTAAAAGGACAACCAAAAAGCAGACGGTGGAACTGTGTACAAACAGATATTAATAGATACGAAATTAAAAACCGTAAATAGAGGGATGCGAAAGAAATATGAGTGGGAGAAGTCCATTAAGAAGGCCAAGGTCCACATTGGACTTTAATGCCATCTAAAGAAAAGGAAGAAGAAGACGGATGCGGTGCTGTAAACGGTTTGGTGCAAACCATGAACGTACACGTCATTCTGTTACGTGATTTATACAGTGCAGCAGTAATCAGTAGCTTTAGAAATTTGTAGGACTATTTTTCCAGCAGAAAAGAAGGTTCCATGAATTCTGCACGGAAACCACTTTTTTCACTTTTAAAATAGAGTACAGGGTTCCTACACAGAAATGCTGCATTCGTGATCTGTATATTGATTGAATTAGAAAAGATATAAAAACAAAGCAAAGCTTCATTTAAAAATAACGTTCTTCATTATGTATTTGTGATTCTATTCAGTCGATATGTACTCCTCTGCAGCTCGGAATATGTCCAGTGTGTAATTCATATACCATATTTTAATCGTCTGGTTTATGACACTGTACAATCACGTGGACGCCAACTTTCTGAGGAAACTTGAGGGTTGTTTGACCGTGCATCTTCCTCATGAAATAACTTGAAATGCCAACTTGATGCAAGAAGGTAATTTTATTAATGTATTCTTAGCTCGACATGTTTCGGGTACATACGCCCATCATCAGGAGTATTAGTTGTGTTGCAGCATATGGTTTTCTGCACCGAGTTTTTCGATGGGTGGTGGTCTTGAGAGCAGCTGCATAGTGCGGATGTTGCCATGCCGTGAGTCGCACGGCAATATCCGCACCGCACACACGACCTACGCAGTGGCTCTCAAAAACTCGGTGTAGAAAACCGTATGCTGCAACACAACATCCAATGCTCCTGATGATGGGCGTATGTACCCGAAACATGTGGAGCTAAGAATATATCAATAAAATTGCCTTGTTGCATCAAGTTGGCATTTCAAGTTATTTCTGTGGAAAATTTGTTTTTTTTTTTGTTTTTGGCACAACAGCCCCCATTGAGCCAGGGCCTCCTCATTCACGAGGTTTCTAGATCACACACATCGACGCACCACGGTCGGTAGGACTTCTCTGGACGAAAGATCAGCTCGTCGCAGAGACCACTACCTGGCAACAGACAACACTCACAACAGACAAACATCCTTCCTCGCGGTAGGATTCGAACCCACAATCTCAGGAGGCGAGCGGCCGCATACCTACGCGTTAGACCGCGCGGCCATTGGGACCGGCTGAGGAAAATACTTCCTTCATATTCAGGGTGGAAGTGGTATATGTTTTAACTACTGCATTCTGTTATGAAAGTTCTGTGATTTGTCAGATCGTAGACGTTTATGTTACATTTGCATTTTCAAGTACTTGCTTTTAATGGCTTCGGATGTTGCCACAGAAACTGCTGACATGAATGTCTCTGCTAATAAATGCATGGACATGAATGCTAGAGTAACCAAATATTTATCTAGGCTGTGCCTATCAACCAGTTTAAACTGTAGGCAATATACGTATTAGTTAAGGTTGGGCACTTTATGTGGTCTGGGCGTGGAATATTCTTGCACAATAGCAGGTAAAGTACTGGGGAGTCAGATTACATCATCCCGTTGATTATGTAGACCAGTGGCGGCCTGGTGTGAAATTTTGGATTTTTAAGAGAATGGAAATATCGTGACTAGCTGAGCGACTGGGAGCTTCTCCGTAAGAACTCTACTCCATGGAGCTAGGCAACCAAATATGTCTGTAATATTCCTGACACAGTCAGTAGAGTTGGATGGAAGTAATATTTCACTAATTACATTAAAGTGCGTAAAATATGTAACTGCTTTCTGTGAATCGTACGTTCTCTGCTTGATGATAGCAATTTTTTTTTGCAATCGGAGTGTCACTCAAACTGAATTATTATTATTATTATTATTATTATTACAGTCACTATTATCATTACTATTATTGCATGTTCTCATTGAGCATGTTATTAAGTGTAGTATTGCATCTGGACCACTTCAGAAAGTAGATCAGAAATACCTGGAAAATTTTGACATTTGGTACTGGAGAACGATGGAGAAGATCACTTGGCCCGGGCGATGAAACATGAAGTAGTATTTACATAGCGCCAAGGAAAAAGTAGCATCTTACTTACAGTAAATAAAAGGAAAGTTAAATACAGTGGTCACATTTTGTATATGAACTGCTTGCCAAAACACATTAATGAAGGAAATACAGAACAGGAGATAGAAGTGGCGGTAAGAAGAGGAAGAAGAGGTAAGCAGCTACTGGATGACCGTAGGAAAACAAGAAGGTACTAGAAATTGGAACAGAAAGTGCCAGATGACTGTCCATAAACCTGTAAGAGGCTGTGGACCTCTCGTAAGACAGAGTTATGATGATGATGATGATGATAGTGGTGGTGGTGATTGTGATGAGTGTGGACAGAGGTCCATAAACTCATTTGGTACAATCGAAGCATAATCGAAATAAGCGACTGTCGGCTTCCTCGTGTGTCCGCCTGTCTGTTTACATAGAACAACTCAGATCCCACTGTTAGTATTTTCGTGAAATTTTGTATTAGGGTTTACAAATTTCTACCAGATTTAGTTTTGTCGAAAATATGATAAAGAGGGTAGACAATTTGCGTCAAGACCTGCGTATGTTGATGACATCTTGCTGAATTCTTCTTGGGTTGAAAAATGTGGTAGAGAAAATCGTACTAGATATTTCACATCACGTACATTTTTCTGAAAGCCATGCTTTTGTGAGATTCTTACATGATGTGTGTCAAGGCCAGAGAGGACAACAGATAGTGACGGTCTAAGTACAGCAGTATGAAATCACATAGTTACAATTTTTACGAAAGTTCGGAAAGGCTGAGATACATACATACGGTATAATCTGCCACTAGTGTTACGAAAATTGCGAAATTACGCATCCAATTAACAGCAATTTAGGATGTGTTATCCGAATTTTGCCTAGGCGGCACTGTCGACCGTGAGCGGGGTAAAAGCGTTTTGTTTCTCTGTCTTCTTTTTCCCGTGCTGCAAATGGTACGATGAACAGGAATAAATGTGTGAAGAGGTGGTAAATTAGCTGGAAAATTATTTTGTTTCAAAATATGTACGTAGAATTATTGGAATTAGGTCATTAGAAATTGAGGGCACAAATTAAGTTCCAGGAATAGCGCACCGCAGTTTTACGTTGTACGTACATTTTTTTAATATTCTGTATCCTTGAAACTAGAACTGCTAAAATATTGCCAGTAGCGATAGAGCTTAAGGAGTATTGGGGATGTTCAAATAAAGCAGGGTGAGTTGGGTGGGCTAGGTACGTACAAATCATTGCATAACGAGGAGCTAAATGATTTGTACTCCTCACCCAATATTTTGCGGATGATAAAATCGAGAAGAATGAGGTGGGCTGGGCATGTGGCGCATATGGGTGAGGAGAGGGTGATGTATAGGGTCTTGGTGGGGAAACCGGAGGTAAAGAGACCACTGGGGAGACCTAGGCGTAGATGGGTGGATAATAATAGGATGGATCTCCAGGAGGTGAGATGTGGGTATATGGACTGGAATGGGCTGGCCCAGGATAGAGACAGGTGGCGGGCGCTTGTGAGTGCGGTGATGAACCTTCGGGTTCCGTGAAATGTGGGGAATTTCTTGACTAGCTGCAAACCAGTTAGCTTCTCAAGAAGGACTCTGCACCATGGAGTAAGTAAGATACCTACACATCTGTTGCATAGTTGTGTTACATTGTGTTATATTGTTGCATATGTTAATGTACGTTGTATTGTTTAATTGCGTGTGTATTAGTGTATGTTTCTAATGTACATTGTGGCTAACATGCCTATTAGACGACATGTGATACTGACTAACGTCACCCGGACTGTGCCCGTGTCAAAGTGTACCTCATGACGGGACGTAATGCTGCAGCACGATCACGCGCGGCACAAGGATCAGGAATATGAGAATTCGGGACGGTAATTAGTCCCAACTTTTCCACACACTCCATGTCCACGACAATCGCGTCTATCACAAAACACAGCAGTTCTTCACCAGAAGCCGAACAGTGAAGACCACCGAGCCTCCACTGGGGTAGATTACCGACCGCCTGAGTTCTCGCCCTCCTGGTAACTTCAGTACTCGCTCTCAATAAACTCCATATATTTTGTGTAAACGAGTTATTGTCGGAGCCAGCAGTCCTTCACAGCCAGATCTTAACCAGATTTCGAGCTCCGCCTCCATCAAGGAACAATATCTACGATATATTCCCCATCGGGACACGGCCGGGATACAACAAATCGAAGAAGTGAAAAATGCAAAATTTTCTAAGTTAATGGTTTGATAAACTTAAGGAAAGAGACCATTTGGGAAACCTAGACGTACGTCAGAGTATGGATGTGGATTGGATTGTTTTGCCTAACACAGGGAATGTTATTTGCTTAGATGTTTAATTTGTATATCATTCAGTCAACACAACAATAATATTAAAATATCAACTATGTTTATAGCGAAATGTTTCGACTCGAAGAAGTAATCATCAGGCTGTGTTTAGAACCACATATGTGTACAAATACTGTTTGCTTTCTCTGTACACGGTTTATGAAATTTCGGATTCCGTGCAAGGGTTGGGTTTTTTTGTTTACTTGTTGAGTGAGTGTGTCTGAAGAATGACTGTGCTCCAGTAAGACAGTTTATTAGACAGTGATGTGTAGACCTGCCTTCTCTAACAGTGACAAAAATCCTCGTTTTGAGAATTGTAAAAAAATGGATGATGTTTGACAAGGTTTAGTGTCTGTCTATCAATTTCTTTTGAGGGCTTGGATAGCGCAGTCGGTACAGCGACTTGCTATAGGCTGGACGTTCCTGGGAATGAAACCCAGCGGGGGAGGAGATTTTCCGTATGCGTCTAGACCGGAGCTGAGACCCATCCAGCCTCCTCTATAATGGGTACCGTTTTTTTTTTACAGGGCTAAAGCGGACGGTGCTTGGCTTTGACCACCCATTCGAATCTGGCGCCGAGGTTAAAGAAAGAGTAATGCTATACCTATACTCCCCCTTTGGTCGTTCATGACCCATTCTGGGGTGAACCTTACCTTTACCTTTCATTTCTAGTATTCTAACCTGACTGTAATAGTGTGTCAGTCGTCACAGATATTCGAGCAAGGCAGTCGCTGGCTGTCAGATTCAACATTTGAATCAGTGACATGGAAAGGAAAACAGGCAGGCAGACACACAGAAAACTGCATCCCTACAAAAGTCCTTTGTTAAGTTGGATGAACACACCAAACTTTCTCTCTGATAATAGTGCGTGCGGTTGAAACGATATCGATTTAATTATTTATACATTTCACGTGTGTAGTAGTTGGAGACTCTGAACGTTGGGGGCGACGGAGATGTGATTGTTACTGTAACGTGAGTCCGAAATGTAACTACAAGGCTTGCGGGAGACAGGAGAATTGAATGGCGTCTCTGACATTGATGGAGAAGGAGAGGTAATGACCTAGTTTGAAACAGTGGGGTGAAGGACCAGTGTAATAGCAAAGAAAAAGATTATATCTAGAGGTTTGTGTCAGCGGTTTTATGACAAATGTTATTTTATTCCGTAGTATGAAGTAGATATATATTTGGCACAAACGACGTCTCGGAAGTTGAATCTATTCCGGTATCTAGGTGTGTGGTCTTATTCTCACTGACGTATGTTATCAATTACCCATGGAATCGAACGCGACAATTTCCGAAAACCAAGTAAGCACATTATAACTTGTAGGATAGGAAGTACGGCTCTTTGACAGATTATTACAAGAATAAATAATATTCGAGTATATTAATTATTGCCTGTATTTGTCAACAGGCTTTTGGCCACATATCATCACCATCATCATTATTATCATTATCATCATCATCATGATAATCTTGTAGGAACTTAATGCTTCGCCTACATAACAGTTGTCGGACATGAACTGAATATTTTCCATGCTTCCGATTTTTCAGTGGCAAAGAGTATTCTATGCTGAACGTAGTATAATTTCATTTTACTAGCTCCAGTGATTCGTAAGATGTCGTCTCAGACTCTTAGTTAATTACAGAGTTCATTCTGCTGCATTTTATTGTTTACATACAACCCAAATGTTACATTAGAAGTCCCCCCCCCGAAGGCTACTTCTAATTGGTCGTTTTAGGACTGCCTGCTAAATGATTTTAATGTCGCTCATACCTCAAACATTTGTGCTTCTGCCATATTGTTGTTACTGATTGTAGGAAATTAAAACCTATTCGTACGGGTTGGGATGGCCTTTAAAGTCGTAAATTCGCAACGCGATTTCTTTGCAGATGGTCAGCTGGTCCATTACGGAGGAACACAAAGACACAGGCAGTTACCATACTGATCTCGTGAGCCTACCTTCCGTCTTTAGAAAGTTGGGTAGAAAATAATAAGGGATGTCAGGCAGTCTAAAGTGACTACAGATCACCCGAAAATTCAAGTAGTTTCAACTCCTAAACGTGTATGTTAAAAACACGTCAGATATATGTTGATGACTTACGTAATCTACAAATAACAGAAGCCGATTGTGTGTGTGTGTATGTATGTTATGTACGATATGTATGTACGTACGTATGCAATGCATGCATGCATGTATATATTTATTGCACGCAATTAGTCGCGTCCTGGCACCTCGTTAATTGCGAGTTCCGCCATGTGTTCAGCACGGTTGCAAGCCTCACTCCTTTAATTCACACACGTTGTAGCTCAGAAGAATAGTTCTCCCCCTTTCAAGGATTATTTACAGGGAGAGGGTGCAACACTAGGATGTTGCGGATAGGTAGAACCAGGCCGTTGTACTCCGAGTAAAATCTCTGGCTAAGAGTGATTTATTTTGTTTGAAGGATTAGTGGTACCTAGTTCACGAGACACGTAGTAGATCCTACTTATGGTATCTGTCAAGAATATTGATTAATTTAAGTGAGAACTTAACAAAAACTGATCCAAAGTTCTTTTGCGTCCCGCAACTAACACCTTTTCAACGTTTTGCCCCATAACACCACCAACTTCTGATTTTCAAGGAACTAATCCGATTTGCTGTTGAAAAGCGCCGAATCTGAATGTCTTTCCAGGAGGAAAATAAAAGGCAGGTTGAATTCTGTTGGTTATTTCGAAATGTTTATTCTTATCCAATCGCTTCTCTTTCTAAATTTCTGTAACCGAAAATCGTCATACGGTTCCCATCGACACAGGGCTTTGTTAATCCGCATGTGTGTTTCGGAGTCACGAACTCTGCGGGGCAGTGGGCTGCATTTCCATCACCTCTTCCCGATGGTCCCTAGCTAATTTCTGGAATCCCTTCTGTGTAAAATTTAAACAACCGTAATTAATCAAAACAGACTCATGCTGTTCAGCGGTCCTAAGCACGCCCCTCATTTGCGTAATTAGATTAATATGCGAGAACTCTAATTATCTTTGTATCTTAAATGCGCCTTTCTTGTGATCAAACCAAGTACAAGCTGTCTCAGCATGTTTTCTTGCACTTGAGGAGGACGGGATGTTAGCGGAGAATGTTGTAATGCAAAGAAGAGGTAAGGGAGTGAAGATAGGACGGACAAGTACAGGAATTGAAAGTGATGCTTGAAAAAGGAGGGTAATAAAGGCGCGAAGGGGATAAACGGTAGGAGGAAATTTTGCGAGGGATAAAGACAAGAAAGGAGTGATTGTCTGTCTCACAGAATTGGACCCGAAAGCAAGAAGAAAAGTAATAAAAATTGACAATAAGGCAGAACAGCTTAAGTGCTGAACACCACCAAGGCACCTTTAAAAACACCACACACACACACACACATTCACGCGCGCGCGCGCGCGCACACACACACACATACACGCACACAATAAAGTCATAAATAAAGAGTGAATAGAGTAACAATACTGACACGTGAACTACATGGTTACGAGCAGATAACAGGATATTTTGAGACCATTTTATGATTTTTTTTTGGAAAAGTCTAGATAATACCATTTAGGAGCAATATGTAACGGTTGCATAATTCCTCTTTCCTCCAAGACCACCATAATAATATAACGTTCTATTTATTCACTGCTAAGTTGCGACACTAAGATGATATAAACGTACCTATGTTGTTTACTGCAGCTTAGTTGCGATGGTGCTAAGAAAACACCCCATTGTATAAAAATAGATATTATTTTGCGACCCTACCTTTGCCTCCCTTTGGGTTGCAGAACCGGGATAACCCAGTCGGTATAGTGGCTATGGTACGGGCTTGAGGCCGATGAATCATGGTTCGATTCCGTGGAAGAAGAAGAATAAGCTGTTCGGTACATGAGGGTCCGCATAGGGTCCGCCCAACCTCCTATTCAGTGGGTACGAGGGACACTTTCGCTGGAGTAAAGCGGCCGGAACGTGCAGCTAACCACGCAGGTACATTAATTCCGAGATTAAGAATGAATGGACCCATAACTCCATTCTTCGTATGCATTCATGACTTGCGCATGACCACACTTACCTTTCCGAGGGTTTTTCAAACTTTCAATTATTTGAGCAGTAGTGGAAGATGGCTGCCGCCTGGGGTGTTGCGCCGTGGATTCTGGTAGAAACAGAACGACTTGTTGTTGGATTCTTCTGCCTGCATCATGGAGGTTGATCACACAGCGTAGATACGCTTCGTCGACCGTGTTAGTGGAGGCAACAGGGTTGTCTGAAACGTCTGTACGTTCCTGCCGCACTGCTCAGTGTCATTACAGAACAGCAACATTCATATTCACAGCAAGAAAACCCCCCTCTCTCACCCAAACTGCATGTGTTTTTAAAACAATAACAGTATACTTGTGTTTTATAACAAAGATCACTGTTCATAGTGTTTTCGTACTCAACATACCTTGATGGCTGTGGCTCAGACTATCAGCTTGAAGATGTTGATTGCTATGGTGTTGTAACCACGTCATTTCTTTCGTGACACCGTGGATGGTCGTTGTACACAGCGTTAGGTTTACTTTAAATCTGCTAAGCAAACGCATGGGGGATAGTAGAACAATACAGTCTTTAAGGTAATTCACAATAATATGCTGTATACCTAGTAACTAAGTTCAGAAGTGAATGGTGAAAAAAATACTACGCGACGTGCACGTGTTGTCATTTAGATTGTCATCTGTTTATTTTTGTAAAGCAGTCTTGTTTTCTATCCAGCATGTTAAACTAATGTTTTGTAACGCGATCCGAAGGTATAACGAAATGGAAACTGATAATTTGATGGTTTGAGGTAATGCAGAAGTAATAGAAATTGACCTGTTTCTTAGGTGTCGTTGTTCATATTCAATAAACTTTACAATTAATAACAAAACAAAATATTATTAATATTTGTACCTCGCACAATCATAAGCAGCATATCAATAATTTGCGTGTAGCAACAGTATTATCGTTCGTATATTTGATTCGAGACACGAGGCCTTGCTGTGTTGAAGTGAGAGTGATACACGTACTTTCTTTTAACCATTTAAGAGAGGATTACCCCAATGAGTTACGATTGTACAAACGTGTTTTAAGTAAGACGAGTATGTCATTCATTTCGTAAAATTTCTTTAACTGTCCATATTCTAAGTCTTTTTTGAGAAACGTATTCATCATGTAGTCTGTTTTACGTCAAGTCCGTAGCCCAAATCGAGTTCTTCACCGCATGCGATCTAGAGCTTCCTCTTTCAATTTCCAGTATCTCTTCGTTCCTTAAGGTCACCAGTGGCTGCTTACGTCTTCTTCCTCGTCTTCACGTCCCTTCTATCTTTCCTTCATTGACGTGCACGGAAGGTGTAACCAATCAAATTATCCTCCGTTTCATTGTATGTAGGATGTTCCTTTCCTCATTGACTCTTTGTCATACTTCTTTATTTTTCACATATTGGTACAACTGATCTCCTCCATCCTACTCCAGCACATTTCAAAACTTTCAAGGTATTTGTGATCTACTTTCCAAAATGTCCAAGTTTTAGCACCGCACAAAGCTGTGCTCCAAATTTAGCACTTACTAATTTCTTCCTTAAATTTAAGTCCAATTTGCTGGTGAAAAGAGTCTTCTTGTTGAATGCTGCTTGTACCATGCAACCCTGAATTTAATTTCACGTGTACATCACTGGTTTCCAGACCACCAAAATATTTGAAATATTCCACATTCTGCGACTGTTTTTGATCTGTCATAACATGTACTGGTGATGGTTGCCTCGAGATTCTCATTACCTTAGTTTTCCCCACATTTATTTCCATTCCATAGCGCTACGAAACGTATTGCCCAGAAAGACTCCAAGTGGATTCCTTTTACCATGGCAAACCGAAAGCAGGAGAAGGTCTACAGACATGGAGGGTAACTGCGAATACATTGAATAAGCAATCGCGGACTGACGACAGTGCCTTATTCTCCTGATTGGTGGAAGCAGGAAGACAATCACTCTTTCAGTCTAAAAGAAAACCCGTGGCGCGAAGTACGTGTTATACAAGGTCATACAAGGTTTGGATTTGGACGGAATCTTCGGGGCTACATAGAGGGGCGACGATGTTTGGGCGAAAATCGGAAAAAAAAAAAATAAAAATTAAGTAACATTTTATGGTAATGCACTCCCAAGAAATACAATAGGTCATTGTGGGCTGAAGTCATCTGGCTGAGGTTAACCAGTGTGAAAACGCGAACTTCGTAACATACCGTTGAATTGTACAAAATGAAGAATTTCTTGAGTAGCTAAGTGAATGTTGGGTTCTGAATCAGGATTGTGGTTTGTAGTTGGGTAAACCTATAGTAGGTGCGGAATGAATGATCGCGGATCGACCACATTCGTATCATCCTCGAACGATTACACTTCCCCAATCGTGGTTTTCTATATCCCCCCCCCCCACTATTCATCTAACCAGTCTGTTCAGTCGATTGTTGGTAACAGTAAACACGCAATAAGTGTAGCAAGCGACAAACAATTTGGATTTTTTGATAGAGACTAGCGACGTTTGGAGGGCGGGGACTGAACTGTGGGCAGGAAGGCGAAGCTTACAGCGATGTCGTTCCAGGAATTAGTAGAATTCTTTCCACTGCCTCCGTGTAGAAAGTTTCATCACAGGAGACAAAATATAAACAAACGCGAGTAAATGAGAAAGATAAATAATGTGTGTATATCGCAACATGGAGGGGCGTTCGGATCTTTGCGCCCTGGATCCCTGTCAAATCGTCATACCTTATAATAAACTGTGGTCATACTTTTTGTTATTTTCACAATTGTGCATATAATATGAATTATTGCTGTTATTATAGTTATTAGGGTCTGGTTATTATATTACTGTGCGGAACGCATTATTTATGTGTCTACCTATCATTCATGACTTCAGACTTTCACCTCGTAGCAGTATTTTGTACTTGCTGAATGAAAAACAGTAATGCAGTCTTGAGGTATAGTCGTAATCTGTCTACACCCACGGGTATTTAAAATTGACGAAGTATTTCCTATAGCAGGAACATTTTAGAATCTCTTACCACATAAAAATTTCAAGCATGTTCTCTGAACAACACAGTATTAAAATATCTCCATAACCTACTCATTGGAGCATAGCTCTTTGTTAGAAGCTTATAGTTCCTCACATAGTCAGGAAATTTTCTATATTTTTGTAACCCATAATTCATTACCTTATTTACAGGGGAAGGCCAGCTACTGCAATTCCCATTGCAAAAGTCCTAAATTCTGAAACGAATTAACTAAACTGAATATTAACGACCACAAAGGTAAAGAATATATATATATATATATACTAATTAATGAAACCCATAACAAAGTTCTCTGTTCAGCAAATTGGGAGATTTTTGGGAAATGTTTCAAAATTTACGATTGTCGGTTGTGTTCGTACAGCAATAGGGTCATTCTCTTCATAATTTTTGCCTCACAACAATGCATCTTTCCACACATTTCTCTTACCCACGTCATTCACACTGCACTGTACTTTGTTTCGTTCCCCAAGTTCTCCTGCTCACCATTTTATAAGACATATAAAATTTTGACTTTCAAAACAGCTGTTGCCATTAAATGTTCCATACTGTTAATATCTCCACACTATAATTAAATCGCTACCTTCTTCTTGTAACCTTCACCGCTCATTTCCACCTGTCTCAGCACACGATCGACAGCAACGCGCCACAAATCACTCACTCCCAGAACACACGTGTCTTGTTTGTGACTTCCTGTCTCCGTCGCCTCTATTAAATTTTAAATAATTACGATCTCCTGTCCCAAAACGTAATTTTCGTACGGTTATTCTCCCTACGCGGAATTACATTACGTATGTATATGAAATTGGAGAAACCGTTTGAAAATTTAAGTCACTAACACTTCTGCCGTGTAAAGGATAATACGAGTACAGTAAGGACTCAATTTACCCGGATTAGTTGGGACAGCGAGCCATCCGGATATGCAGAAAATCCGGATAATTTGATTTTTCTTTGAAAATAGGCTACATTGGCAGTTTGAAGTTCGGCTTTTACAATTTACAGTATGTACCGACGTCTGAACCTTTCGACCACGTCAGATTTGAAGTTCTAGAAGCCGTAACACTGTATGGCACTTGATCCGATAGCCGGTAGTTTCAAGGCAAGTTCTTTTGCAGAATTCTCGATAAATTTACTCGAAGGGCCAATCCGATCCGGATAACGAGCGTCCGGATAAGTGGAGTTCTGCTGTAATGCACCAAGCAAGTTTATTTGCCTGTTGTGTCTCGATTGTGACTAGTTTCTATCTCGGTTAGGGCATCACGTGTCCTGACTGAACTGTCTGTGGTCGTCCACAGTCTCTCCAAGTGAATTCTGGAATAGCAATCCAAACCAGACCAAGACCGTTTCCTTCCAAATCCTTCCCTATTTATTATTTACTGATCGTACTGACGCAAAACAGTGGCGCAGTTGGTTGAGGCACTACGCCACAAACCGGATGATCGCGGGTTCGATTCCCGATTATGTCATTGGAATCCTTCATTGACATAATCATTCCTGCCGCACTATGGCCCTGGGGTTGATTCAGCCTCTAACAGAAATGAGTACCAGAATATTTCCTGGGGGGTAAAGGCGGTCGTTACGTAGAGCTGACAGCCTTACCACCCTCATGTGCCGCTTGTCTTGAAATCTGGGAGCCTCAACCTCCTAGAACCCTCAGGGCCTATCCAGGCCTGTAATGGGATTGCTTTACCTTTCACTGACGTAAAATCTTCATGAAGTTTTGTAATATTTTGTCATGCACTCCTGTGTATTATACTAGATTTTGTTTGTCTTTCATCTTGTCACAAGTATATTATCTGTTTATAGCCTGATGGTTACAACGCTTGCCACCAGGTTCAGCATTCAAAGCTCTTTTTTTCTGCCCACACGGTGTATTTTTGAGTTCTGTGTGGTTCTCAGAACAAACAACGATTATTTCTTTCTTCATTCATAAATGTGTGGTATTTTTATAACCGAGGCAAAGAGTGTTTACTGCGCGATAGGAAATGAATATTTAGATATAATTCGGGTGAATTTTGGTTTTAAAAAGAGGTACATTAAAGCTTCATGAATTGTCAAAGGCGGATGAGTTGGAGTTAATGCATATTCGTACTAGTCAGCTGTTTCTGCTGTCCAGAGAAATGTATTCTGCTTTTGGAACGTGAAACATTCGATGGTGAAAAAGGGTTTTCTCGAAAATTTGTGGCATAAAAATATAAAATAGTATAGTTCATTTGATCAGGACAGGCGTATTAGACAATCTGTTACCTGTGGGGATGCAGATGGAATCTCGAAGAAATATCTCTAAGGTGATCGGGTCAGTGAATGGAATTTCGAAGTGCAGTCATGCATCACAGGGTGGGTGGGAAGTTAAGGAATGAAATACTGTTGCAGATTTTAGGAACCTCAGGTGACAGAACGTACATATTAATTCAGTTCTTTATCATGAATGCGTTGACACAACATCCAAAAGATCAGTTACAGGCACAGCACAGGAACATAACGGAAAACATAGGAAATAACTAACCACAAACATAAATACACAATAATAATAATAATAATAATAATAAATAATAATTGAAATAAGCAAGTTCAGAAAACTTCTGAACAGGACGAAAGGAACTAGTTAGAAGAGCCGTACTGGGTACGAAGCACGTACTTCGAGAAGTAGTAATGTCAAAGTTCAAAACGTTTATCGTGGAAAATAACATTAAGTGAAATAAATATTTCAACCACAAAACAGATGTAACACACTATACCATACAGACATTAGTTGCTCCAGGTATATAATTATAAATACCCTGTATAGAGGTAATAAGATTAGTAATAATAGGACTGAACGTAAAAACAGATTTTTTTTGGTATTCCATCTCTTGATGATCCATCCTGTACCATAGTCACTATTCCAACTGAGCTAGCCGACTCTTTATTGGGAAAGAATTTACTTCAGTACTTCTGCGGACTTCTTAATTTCCGGGGCTTCTCTTTATCAAAACATTTTGAGAATCTTCATGAAGGTGGTTTGCTAATTCGTGATAGTAAAACAGCCATTTTCTACTGTATGTTTGCTATATGTACTACCTTGTCTTTTCGCAAAGTGTGAATAATATGACTCTCAAAGACTAAAGAGGGGGGGGGGGATATGTAAGATAAAACAGAATAATGGACGAAAGGAAAAGACAACGGAGAAGGGAGAGACATTTCTTATTCGGCGGCAGGATAAAGAGCAGGGCTTTGTGCGAAGGTTCCTAGGTGTCACTTGTCCGTACTTCAGTTAGGAATAGCATGCAAATGAAGACGTTAGATTTGTGAGAAGTAATAACTTGAAATTGGAATAATAGATTTCTGATGTACTTATTCATGCTAAAACGCATAATTTTTGAGGGGAAATTGACTTGAAGACAGACGGGGAGAAAGACAGCTGTTCTGAGATCTTCCGGATACTGATTTTATCCAGCATTCTGGCAAAAGAAATACGATAATCTCTTAAAGTTTCCCTCACGTACGTGCTGTTGCTATATTGTAATTTGAATTGCCTGTAAAATGGAGTGAATTGATCGTTCCAACTACGCGAACAAATGTATATTGTTATACAGGATGACTCAGGGGGAAAGATCAATATTTTGGGAGATGATAAGGTCGGTTATTGTGAGAAAAAAGTTCTCATTAACATATGTCTAATTATGAACTATTATCGAGATAGAACTGTTTGAATTTCCATACCTAACATATTTACATTTTTGTTTGCGGGATTGGATGAAGAACAAAGTTTACAAAACAAAGGTGAATACACGAGACGAATTACTCGCTCGCATTTTGGATACTGCTGCCCGGGTAAAGAAATGTGAATAACAAGTCAGAAGAAAGCACGCGATCTTCGCGCACGAGTTGCAAAGCGCACTGAGGTAGAAGGTGGGATTTTCGAACATGTATTTTGAACTGTAACAATTCGTCATTTTTGTGTAACAGATCTGTCATTTCAACATTAAATTAAATTAGCAGTAAGTATCTTACGTTTATTGGACCGTGCATCATCTTGATAGTTGAGTAAAAAGAGACCAACTTGATGCCACTTATTTTATTATTACTTTATTCAGTGCTCAACATGTTTCGGATGTTAATACATCCATCCT
>Ga0123355_10005219_pt1 | contig 18971 bp, 12 predicted proteins | sample TergutEmb28metaG_3_FD_89872 | JGI IMG/M metagenome (GOLD analysis project Ga0123355, IMG submission 89872) | Embiratermes neotenicus P1 segment gut microbial communities from Petit-Saut dam, French Guiana - Emb289 P1 | ecosystem: Host-associated > Arthropoda: Insects > Digestive system > Gut ... | reverse complement strand
TCCCAACCAGCCACACCGAAACTCCAACACACATCGAAACAAGAACACACAACCAATGTGGTAATACAATAGAAAAGTAGCAGGCTCCTGATGATGGATGTATTAATGTCCGAAACATGTTGAACATAGAAGAAATGAAATAAAACTTAATAAATTGTGACATCAAGTTGGTCTCTTATTCTTCAACAATCATAATAATGCACGTTCCAGTATACGTAAGATCGCAGGACACATTAATATGCTGTGTCATTGTGCAGTAGTTAGAATCCCTGTGTACTACAGGAGTTCAGAGATAACCTGGTTTTCGTGAATTAGCAGTGCGATGGTTGTTTGCTTCCTTGCAAATTCTTATCGACTTTTCATTATGATTCATCCCGTGGTGTTAATTGTGTTGAAATAAGGCCAAGTATGCAGTCAAACACAAGCAATAAAGGCGCCTACTGATGGTTCTGATGAACCGAGATCGTAGTGCATTGATGTAAATACATTGAAATGTTGTTCTTGACTGTATACTTAGTCTGCGTTTCACAATGCATATTGGGTAATTACGCTACATAATTGACGAACCAGTCCCGATTAGATACAGATAAAGAATCATCTTCTTTAAGAAGAGTTTAATAATACGCACTTTACATTTATTTTACAGTAATACATAGAAGTACATTTACTGCAGTAGCAGGTGTATGTGCGGAATGCATTTTGCCTTCTCGTTTCTGTTTCTGTGCCTACAGCGTTGTCCACTTTCGGGTGAAAATCAGACACAAGATGACATGAATATCTTCAGCGCACGTTGCTCATCCACCTGCTTGCCCACCAACTACTTGCTCGTTACCGCCCAGAGGTCCAGCATCATGCCTGTAACTACACTTTGAGCGCTACCTAGTCTCCCAGAAACGCTCTTCCCATGAATGTGCAAGTGGATACAGGCTCGGCTGCTTGTAATTAAACTACTTCAGCTGGTCCCGTTGGTCGGGCGATTGAAGCCCGCAATGTATACGCATACTGTGAGTTTAGATCGCACCCGACCTAGGATGTTTGTTCTCATTTCTCTGTTGTATCTGTGGTAGATACATTATGATGGTCCCTTTGATGTACCAAGGTGTCGTAACTCGTGCCATGGGACCAGTTAAACGAGCCACCAAACATGAATTTGTGAGCGCAACGCTTCGGAGTTTTATTCGTGAAGTAACTTTCTCTCTCTCGCTCTCTCTCTCTCTCTCTCTCTTTCTCAATATACGCACGTAAACACGTTTGCAAATGCGTATATACATATAACATATATAACAAAAACTGTTGTGGCAGGAACCGAAAATTGCCAGCGTCAAGCCCCGTCACTGGACCCAACCCAGACGGACATACACATCCGACATTCGCAGCCTCAGATTTTAATATAACTATATTCTCCCGCATCTTTATCTCATTAATTCCTCAGATGGTAGAGTGGTATGGAGTCCGAAAACATCTCGGTCTACCCATACGGTTGTTTTTACCATCATTGTCACCTCAGCAAGGAAACAGATCCGCTTTCCGAGAAATGTATTCTTTCAGCCGGAATTCTACGTGGAATGGGTAACGTAAGCTCCAGACACCGGTAATGTCCAGTAAAATGAAGTCTGATGAATTAGCGACTCAGATGGTGGTCCGGTTTCGAGTGGTTTTGACAGGTTCCAGGTTTTTCAGAATAAGGTAACGAGTTTTCTGGTTTCGTGGAAACAGGAGACAATTTGCAACAGAATTTGTTCGGCATTTAGTTCGTTAGTTTTTCTGTCAACGAAGGCGTTAAGAATAGGATCCGCTTAGTAGAAAGGAAAATCGTAAGAACAATATCTGGCCCGCTACGAACAGGGGAATATATTTGGAGAATACGAAACAATGCTGAACTCGATCCTCTGATGAGTGGGTTAGACATCGTGAGAATTATTACAGCTCGGATGATTAGACAGTTAGGCCACATACAAATAATGGATTCCTCAACGATAGTAAAAGAAATATAAGAATGAAAGCAAAAGGAAGTCGACGGACGGGAAGACCAAGGATAAGATGGCTGGTTGATGTGTGTGACGATTTGAAGGCGATAGATGTGAAAAACTGGAAAGAACTTGTGCTGATTAGGGCTTGGAATGAACTGGTTGAGAAAGTCAAAACACAAACATGTGGTTGCAAAGTTAATGGAAGAATAAATAACAAGTTGTGTTGGTACACAATTCTTAAAATTAATTACAAACCTCTGAAAATGCATTACTTCTTGAGAAGCTAATATTTTGTCAGCCATCTACACAATCAGACAGTCCATTGCTGTGTTCACAGGGCCCAGGCCCACCACTGGACCGCTCTTCGTCAGTATGCACCTCTGCATTCTCTTTGTGGACGATTTTTAATATTATCCTCTCATTTTGTTTTCCAGCTTTCTCTTACCTGCATATTTATGTTCCAAATTTTGTAGGACTTTATGTTAGCCCGTAATTTGTATTTCCTACTTTTTATATGATATGATCCGTGGAATATGAATAGTTGGTTGGTGGATTGTCGTGATCTTCAGGTAAGGCAGGGGGTGTTTCTGTCGACGGGAAATACCGATTTATGTTGAGCGACCCTCTTACTTCGTGCTCGCTGCTGTTACAGTGAAGCATCGCTTGCGAATGGCGGTGAATTTAAACAGTGACACTTATCGCTGACAACATTAGGTTACCAGCCAAATCTGCAACACTAAAAACCCGCCAAAAAAAAGAGTGCAAAAATGCAGTTGACAGCACTTCTGTTGCATTTTACGTGAAATCATGAATTAATTCAGATGGGCCTATTTATTTTGCTGTATATTCATTAATTATTTATTGTATAATGACGACGGGACTGTAATAAAATACAAACTCCCTGGATTTTTTGTACATTTTCATGACATATTGATAGTCTTTTAATTACAAACACACATCAACAAACACGGAAGCTGTAAAGAGTTGAAACAAATTTTGCACACTAAAACAACATTACAATTTGTCGAGTATGACAGCCGACGTCACGCATCGTACTATAACATCGGTAGCTCATCATCTACATTGTAAAAGTGTAGTAAACGAGAAATATACCGCCAAACCCACAGAAGGTGCATTTTTTCTTTACCCTCTTAGACTCTGAATGGATGATCCGTGAATGAAAAGTGAAAAAGTGTTCGTGAGGAAGCAGTCATAGTAAGCTGTTAAATCAATTTTTTTTTTAAGGACTGAGATAGCCGATGCCGCGTCAGATTCGAACCCCACACTCCCAATTACAAAGTATGGAGACTTCCTGCTACGTAACCTTTTCGGTGGAAAGCAGAGTGGTCTGTGCAGGCAAAGAGGTTAGAGCAATGTGAAAAGTAATCATCATTTTCTGGATCTTCGTACATAAAACGACGTAATAAATAACACCACCATCCGAAAGCCTGGAATACTGAAGAGCAGTTTTACCAAACACCATGAAATATTCATGTTGCAAATCAAGTGGAACGACAATTTAATGAATCAGTTATCGTGCGGAAACATATTTGCATTATAAAATATATCAATGAAACATGAAGCAATGTACGTAAAAAAGAAGAGAATCACAAATTTGATGAACAGCTGACTCGGAAGATATAGCAAACTTTCCGTGTTCTACGGTTGTTTTAAAATGATGATTTTTCAATGAAAGGTCACAAATCCTGGACATTTTACTTAGTTCTGGCACCTGGCAGTTGAAAACAGAAACAAAACATGTCGCTGCCCTATAATAATATTAATAATAATATTTATTTACTGCAATTGGGTTATTACCCGGTGGCAGTGGTTATTTTCCACGTAAATAAAACAAGAAATTGGTTACTACTGAATTGAAATCGGGAGGGCTAGGAGAGAAGCACGTAGTGGCAACTTGGAATCTTGGGAACCATCTCAGCATTTGCTTTTAGACACAGGGAAACCAAGAAAATCCTGTGTCGAGATGGCCGGTCGCAGGACCTTCCGAATACTGACTTCTAGCCAGCAGTCTGGCATCAAAAGTAAAAAAGAAATAAATAATCAATGCTCACATAGCACAAAAAATACACATAAGATAACACACACAAGACAACTACAACAATACACACTGTCAACCAGCAACAATTAAACAAAAGACAACTTAAAACTAGCAACGAAACACACGAGACAAATTAGAATACAACATGTACAAAAGGTAAAAGCACCCAAGCAAGAGAGTACTGTGTACAGTTTCTTGTAATTGTTTTTTTTTTACAATCATTAATTCACTCACGCTTTCACCCCAGTCCCTCACTTCTCATAACTTACTACACCTATAAACCTTTTCCATAAAGACTTGTTTCCCTCCACCCCTTCCCTATACTGCACTTCACTTCACCTCGTTCCACTTCACTTTGCTTCGTTCACTTCACTTCTACAGACACTAAATTTCATGCTTCAGGCTCTACAACGATATCCTTTTCAAAACTGTTTCATAAAAATACATAAGTTGGAAGTAGTAATGATTTAACCAATTAAAGTATAAAACGTTACTACCTCCACCTCTGTTTTACTGTTTTTTATTTTCTTTAGGTTCCGTAGCGTCTGACGAAGCAACGACGAATGAAGAATTGATAAGGATATGGAAGGAGACGTTTGCGATTTATTTTAGATAGCTTTGCGCTTTAGGCTTGACGGGCTGAGGAGTTTCATGTAAAATTCTGTCATAGTAGCCAAAGTTTAGGCTAAGAAGCAGCCGCAGTACACCGTCATGATTTCCGGCCACTCAATAACGATATTCTTTGATTATGTCTACATGTGTTGCTGCATATGTATTCATTTTTATTTTAAAACGAATGAATAATCCGTTACAAACACTGTGTAGGCATTTTCAGGTTTTTTGTGACGTACAGTCTAATACATTTGCAGAGTTGTTGCTCCACGTACTCATAGTAGCCCTATGAAACAGGCCCAAGGCCCAAGAGAATAGATGCCGCAAACAAATCAATTTTTTTTTTTGTCTGAGGACGAAAATGGCTTCAGCTTCTGAAATATATTTTTTTTCTTAGAATTGTACATCTTCCGTGCAAACATTTTACAAACACATTTATTGTCAACTTGTTGCAAAAAGTTTTTATTGATTAAACTGTTGGGACCTGCATTGTTTTTTTTTTTAATTTTGGCACATCCTATATATAAAATGTGAATTAAACAGGAACCAAATACATTAGAATTATGAAACAAACTGCATTTTGAAGAGAAAAAAACGGAGAGTATGTATCATGTTTAAAATATTCAGTACCTGTGTTTGTTGAATAAATATATAAAATGCAACGTTTAGAGGTTAGCGGTGTGGTATGACCACTGCAGCGGTCGTTAGGCGTCAAAGGGTTAATTATTGTTCTGATATGTATCGGCCTCATTTCTTCCCCATCTTCAGGGAGCTCATACTTTTCTGCAAATTGTATATCAATTTATTTTGCAGATTTTTTTACATACACGATTAAGATTATAATTAAAATAGAATAACTTATTTTAATTATAATTAATTATAATTAATTAAAATACAATAAGCTATTTTAATTATAATTATAATCCTGTGTAAAAGCTTCTTCCAAATAAGTTGATATAAAAGCTACGCAAACTTTTGAGCTACTAAAAAAGACCAAGGACTGAGGCCGAAAATTGTCGGAGCAACATTTAATCAATAAAAACTTTGTGCAACAAGTTGGTATTAAATACTGTATATTCCTTTTTTTTTATTATTTGTGAAACACTCCACGTTGTAGAAGTCCTAAAGTTTATTAGGTATAAAAGAGTCCCTCCCAATTAATATTCTGTTCGTGGTCTCCATTCTCGTAGCATTTATGTGAAGCTGTCTTGTTTGTGTAGGTACAGTCTGCCTTTCCACGTCACTGAACTTCACTCAACATCGCAGCACTCCTTTGAAGTCCGACTTTGTCCCATATCCCCTTAAGGTCCTTTACACTCTCTTGCCAATACCCCCCCCCCTCTCTCTCTCTCACTAGACCAGGTTATTTTGATATTGCCATAATTTTAATTTGCAGATGCAGCGTCTGCTTTACCACGATTTGCCCTGGAGTTAACTTTTCTCATCCCTTTTGTCTTGTGTCTTTACGTTTCTACATTTGAAACCTCCGTACTTTTTTAATGCAGTTGTTAGAAGGCGAAAAATAAGCGATAAAAATTCAGGTTTCTTTAAATTTACTACAGGTTCTGTATTGTTTAAAGTAAGTTGTAAATTAATTAATATATAAATTCCTGTACGTCCTGTTAACGAATGCCATATTTGTGTTTTATAAACGTATACTGAAATCATAGCTTGCGTAAATACATGCAACGGAACACACCGTCTATAACACAAGAATCTGGTAAAGTGACTAGCTAAGATCTATACCCTTTTCTTATACTTAATATTTTAGACCAATACGTTGAGTGGGGTCCTCGGATCTAATCCTGGTGGATGTAAGATATTCTGTGCCCGTCGAGGACTACCCACCCACACGTAAAATGGGCACTTTGTCTTTCTCGGGGATAAAGATGCTATGGCGTGTAGCTGACTACCCAAACTTCTGTAGCGCCGAAGAAGCTAATGGTTTGGAGCTATTCTCCCGCCTCCCTTCTGTGCTTGTACAGGTATGTCATGGTGTAACTTTTACCTTTTACTTTTAATGGGATCAGTGCTCTTCACACTGCAGTACTTCGTCTTGTCGTCATATTTGAAATGTTGGTTCTATTGTGCTATGGTTTACAAGTCTCGAGTGACCCTCCTCCCAAATACACTTTGCTTTAGAGCTGCGGGTTTCGGTGCATCATCGTTTAATAGGGCACTGTCTAGAAATTTGCAAACTACAATTGTTGGGTTTAATTGGGTGCATCTGAAGATAACGCAGTGTACAGAGTGAGTAATGACCAGCTCATTGACATTATTACATTGGAAAGAACAAATAGGACAATCACGAATGCAATGGGAATATGTGAGGACTAAAGATTAAGTAATGTTGAAGAATAAAAGACCAACTTGATGTCACTTGCTATTTTATTTCACTCCTTATGGGCTCAATATGTTTCGGACATTAATATATCCATCATCAGGAGCTTGCGACTATTATGTTGAATTGTCACATTGGTCGTATTGTTCTTGGTTCGATGCGTGCTGGAGTTTCGGTGTGGTCGGGTAGGGCTGGAGTGGTATCCGTGTTGCAGGCTTCAGCCTGCAACACGGATAGCACTCCAACCCAACCACACCGAAACTCCAACACACATCAAACCAAAAACAATACAACCAATGTGGTAATTCAACAGAATAGTCGCAAGCTCCTGATGATGGATATATTAATGTCCGAAATAGATTGAGCACATAAGAATTGAAGTAAAATAGCAAGTGACATCAAGTTGGTCTTTTATTCTTCAACTGTCACAATGATACACGGTCCAATAAACATAAGGGTAAGTATTTTTTTTTGTTTTGTTTCGTCTCTTAAATTTTTGTGATTCAAAACAGACCTTCTGGCACCTCCATACGAACTTAAACGCCTGCCAATTTTAGAAATGTTATACCTCAAAAATATTTTCTGTACCTTGATGCCTTTTATCCAAATTTCTCCAAATTGTTTAAAATCGAACCACTTGAAACAAAACGTTACCTTATGTTAGGTTAGGTAGTCACACAGAGACAAAGCAGGCGAATTCTTCTATTGTTAGGCACCAATATTTGCTGTGTACCTCAAAATATGTTGCGATTGCTTTACCGAAATTCTGAGTACAAAGACACTTCACACGCTCCAAAATCGTCCTCTGTGACCAGGTACAATTATTTTAACCGTATTTTGCCATAAAGGTAACAAATTTTGCATGCAGAACCCTTGGTTGAATGATTTGGAGGAACAACTTCCTTTTGAGTAATAACATCAATAAGAAACAACACACTGGTGTGGTTCTTGCTTTGCATACTGACACTGGATTAGTTTCACTGTCAGTGGAACTTCCTTGGAGGGATTTAGTCTTTTCTTCTGCCTCTCTTACTCATTGTATAAACAGATGCGTGATGGGGAAAATTGTAACTGCATTTTCATCAAATATTGTAATATAATGAAATTCAGGAACAGGACACTGACAGGGTATGTGAAATGGATGATAATTATCTACAAATTCTTGGTTAGAAAATTTAACGATAAATAACTCGGAAAAACTAGATGAGGTTGGGAGGCATTTAATTTTATGTATTGCATGGATGTAAACACGATGGGATCCCAAAGTGTGCATAGCATCTTGTGATTCAAATGACAAAAATAGGCCTGAAGATGACTAATCTTTAGTCGAAACATGTAGCCTATGTAAGTACCTTGAGTAATAAAGTAGTTGTGCTGACGTACACTGTTTAGTATTATATTAAATAGGTTGGGAAAATGTGACTGGTTTCGAGTGCTGCAGGATAGGAGCCATTTTGTTGCGAACATGGTAAGCCACTGCAGGATTCCAGAAAAAATGGTGCATTTTTGTTAGCTTCCCAAGACGTGTGTGGAAATGATTTAATTGGTTATCGTCTGTGTGTGTGTATATATCTGCGTGTGTTTGTGTGTGTCTGTGTGTGTGTGTGTGTCTGTAAATGTGTCTGTGTGTGTGTTTGTGTGTGTCTATGTGTGTCTGTGTGTGTGTCTGTGTCTGTGTCTGTGTGTGTGTGTATGTGTACTCTGTGTGTGTACTGTGTGTGTGTTTTTATGTGTGTGTCTGTGTGTGTGTTTGTCTGTCTGTGTGTTTGTGTCTGTGTGTGTGTTTGTGTGTGTGTGTGTCTGTGTGTGTGTGTTTTGTGTGTGTGTCTGTGTGTGTGTGTCTGTGTGTGTGTGTACTGTGTGTGTGTCTGTGTGTGTGTGTGTCTGTGTGTGTGTCTGTGTGTGTGTGTGCCTGTGTGTGTGTGGCTGTGTGTGTGTCTGTGTGTGTGTCTGTATGTGTGTGTCTGTGTGTGTGTCTGTGTGTGTGTTTGTGTGTGTGGCTGTGTGTGTGTGTGTCTCTTTCTGTGTGTGTACTGTGTGTGTGTACTGTGTGTGTGTGTGTCTGTGTGTGTGTCTCTGTGTGTGTGTGTGTGTGTGTGTGTGTAGCATGTGATGTGGAGAACTCAGTTGCAGCATTTCTCTTCCTTGTTCGTAAAGAAATGAAATAAATTAATCCCACCAAATAAATTGTAGCGTGGGCACTGGAATCCCTTACTTCTAGAAGTCAATGGGCTGGAAATTTAGGCTCCCTCTCCTGAGGTTCAGAATGTACGAAGTTACCGCCGACATTCTCTTTCTCTCTACTCATTTATTAGGTGTGACTTAAGCATAGGAACGACTGAGTCACCTGAAATAAAATCCCTACACTGTTTCAGTGATCGCAGTCCAGCAGCTAGGGAACTCAGTTTTGTAAAACAGATAAAATTCTCACTTATGTTTAGTCAAGAGAAAGTAAAAATATTTGTACGAGTGCTGAACCAGAAGTACAACAATAGCGTGCCTTGTACACGTATTTCGCCTTCCTTTCCTAGAAAGCTACTTTTGAGATGTTTAAACTCAGAACCGAAGATTTCTTTCGTCACGTCTTTAAGAATCTTCACAAGGAAGGCGTTTTTGTTCAAATAAACTGTTCAAAGTCGCCTGAAATTTACATAATTCCTGCATAATGTAATACAAATCTCCCCTAACTCTTCAAAACGTACACGAACAACCAAGAAACTCTTTTAAGAACTTCATCTATAACGTAGAAATTAAGTTTTAGAGTAAACTTTATTTTATTTTACTATGGCGAGGTAAACTTTTATTTCATTTTACTGTACTAAGTAAGGGATGTTAGTAGAGGGGTGAGGGTGGCGCAGTGTTACTAACTTTTTACGCGACGATTAGGGGTGGTGTACACAATGAAGGGAAAACATGGGTAGTTTCTGGAACCCGAGGCTACTGTACCCATCTTCTTTGTAGAGATAAAGAAGGGAAGCTTGTAATAAGGCTAATTGAGCTGCAGCCTAGGTTACAATTAGGCTGCTTGTACCGCGTGTTACTGCCTGTCTTCTAACGCAACCTGCGTCTGCGTCTGTCTTAGCTGTCCTAATGTGTTACGAGGAAAGACCACAGCTTCGTCTCATACGGGTTTATTACACAAGCAAGAGCCTTAACTACTTGTTGCTGCACGACACAGGCCGTAAAAGAGCTGGTACAAAGAAGTATTGCCTCATTGGTTCTTCTAAAGGGAAGATTTATTAATCCATTACAGTCTTACACTCTGCCAGTAGCTAGCAGTTAAAGCTCGTTAGACATTCATAAAAAAATACAAACATGAGTGCAAAATTAAAGATAATACACAGTGGCGCAAAAAGAAAACATTTTTTTTCAAATAATTGTAACTTTTTTATTTTCAATGTCAAAAATTATGTTAAAACCAAAACAACCTGTAATAAATGCAGTTTTGATTACTTACATTGATTACTCAATTACGGAAAATTATATCGGAAAGATGGCGTCCTTCTTGCCGTACACCCTTCCGGAGCCTCTCCTCAAAGTTCTGCATCACATTTACTAACATTTATTGTGGCACAGTTGCAATTTCTTCCCGAATGGAAACTTTCAGATCGTCGACTGTACGAGGTTTTCGGACGTAGACTTTTGATTTGAGGTGACCCCAAAGAAAGAAATTCCCCCGACTACTACCCATTTAAAAAACATGCGTTCTTTTTGCGCCATCTTGTATAATCGCAAATTGCAAAAAACAATTTTAAAAACGTAATTTTTAAGGGTATCTTATTTTTCTACATTTTTGTTTATGTCCCAATATACTCCTTACTTACGTCATCGTACGTATGTCGCTTCAAATATAACAAATGGTCATTTACGGTTGTCGCAGATATGCTGATGGATGTACTGCTTTTTCTGTGTTGAAGGTGGTGATCGCCCAGAATGTGCATCTTCAGCACTAAACATGTTCTGATTATATTATTTCCAATCATTCATTTACGTCTCTCTAGCCCTTACTTTTATCCCATAACATAACGTTATTCTTCCATGATTGTCACTTTCTGGCACTCTCAGACAATAATAGTCTAATCACAGATTATACTTCCTATTTGGTAAGTTGTAACAATGTAACAATCACGTTCAGCTTGTCACTGTGTTGTAACTAGTTAGAAGAAAACCAGTGATTTATCGTATTGTTGACATACACATACACCGTCCTTTTCGGTGCCGTTAACATTACTTCGAGATAACTAATCGTTGAATGCCATTACTCTTTCACTTGCCTTCACCTATTCCTTTATTTATTAAGGCAATTATAACGTGTTTACATTTCCCGTGTTGTTCGTGTGTTGCAACAAATGATGGAGCACAACTCGTATGTAATGTACGAAGCGTCTGGGGAATGGTGTTCTGTTAAAATGGCCATAGAACTTGCGAAAACACCCCAGACTGCTTAACACATTCAAATATGATTGCTTAATTCAAGAATAAAGATCCAACTAGATGCCACTTACTGTTTTACTGTACTTCTTATAGGCTCAACATGTTTCGGGTGTTACTATGCGCATCATCAGGAGCGCGCGACTATAATGTTGATTACCACATTGGTCGGTCCTTTCTTGGTTTGCTGTAGGTTGGAGGTTAGGTTCGGTTAGGCTGGAGTAGTGTCCGGGCTTCAGCCCGAACACTACTCCAGCCTAAACGCACCTAACCTCCAATCTACAGCAAACCAAGAACGAAACGACCAATTTGGTAATCAACATTATAGTCGCGAGCTCCTGATGATGCGCATAGTAATACCCGAAACATATTGAGCTTATAAGAAGTACAAATGAAATAAAATAATAAGTGGTATCTAGTTGGTTTTTTATTCTTGAGTTATCTCAATGATGCATGGTCCAGTAAATATCAGATGATTACTTAATATTTCCTTGTCACCATATAATGTCGCCTTCTATATATAAGAATTCTCCGAATTTGAGGTAGGGTTCGCTTCATCTGGCAAGTGAAAATACCGGTAGGTGGTGTAAGATTTTCCTGAAGTTCATAGCTCGCTAATTGACTGATGGAAAAGCAGGCAACACTGACATAACTTGTTTTACTGTCGGAGACAGCTGGGTATCAAAGAAAAAAAGTAAAGTTATTTGACCTTAATATGGGTTTCAGTTCTGTCGATCGCCATGTTCTAAGAAGAATATTGTATGGCTTTTTACTTTAATACTGCTCTCAGTAAACCTTATAAGGATCGCCTTAGAAATTAAAGCCCCTTAACCGTTTCAATAAAAAAAACAGATGTTACGTCTTTTGTCTGCTGTAACATTAAAGTAGTGCATTTCTTGTACGGATTGTATTTATGGGTTCCTTTTGTCTCAAAATAAAAATGTATATTTTCTCGGCACATCATTAGCCAGTCTGTGTCTGCTACAGTAAGACTGTGTTGTCTGTGAGAGAAGAAATGAATTTAAATGTTGTTTAGATGAATGTCAGTTTTCACAGGTTTGGAATTTCGCTTCTGCAACGTGCTGGTTGTTGTACCGTGGACTGCTCTGTATAAATTTAATCAACCGATTTCTAATACATGTTGCAAGGAGGAGTTAAAAATTAATTTGAAACAGTTATCCGTCTTTGAACATTCTGATTGTAACAATGTTATATAAAGTTCTTTGTTAATAGGCGATTAGTATCCAGCCTTAAAAGCTGTTATGTCATTGCTAACATGAAAAACTGGGTAAACAATTTTGCATTTCGGTCAGATTCGGTATAGCTTATCTCTGTGCCCTTCAATGTTATGCGTTGTGTACTTGACACTTGGAAACGACGCCTTCTTTTTCTACGCTGTTTGTCTGGCTCTCACCACATTCTTGAGTAAACTCTACTGTCCGTAGGTTGAAGAGAGAAACCAACAAGATACAACTAATCTGACGTTTATTGGCAATCGTCTATCTCGACATGTTTCGGGCATCATTATGCCCATCTTCAGGAGAACAAGACTGTATACAACCGCATATGGTGTTGAGCATTGGTTGTGCTGGCTGTGGTCGTGTGGAGCTGGGACGCAGCCTGTGGGGCAAGTGCGTCCCAGCTCCACAAGACCACGGCCAGCACAACTAGTGCAGAACACCATATGCGGTTGTACACAGTCTTGTTCTCCTGAAGATGGGCATAATGATACCCGAAACATGTTGAGATAGGCGATTGACAATAAACTTCCGATTAGTTGCATCTTTTTGGTTTCTCTGTTCACCTTACGTTCATGATGCACGGTCACAAAAGCCCAAAATTCTACTCTATGTGTAATACTTCCTGCAGTTTCTGAAACCTTTCCCTAATTTTATTGACTTATACGGGAATCCGAAGTCTCTGATTTCACTACACTTTCCGTTCACTACACCACACGTGCGCAATTGTAAAATGTGCCGACGTTTCGAATGAGTATGTTTTTTCCTTTTCAGGATCGTGTTTGTAAGTAGGATTTCGTGTAGGTGAGGCGCTTTGCACTGCCTTCTGTACACTCACAGTCGCTACTGCTGTAACTTGAAACCAACAGGTTTTCCAAACCACGTACCCCGCTTACAGTCTTATCAACCATCTTGTAGGCACGTTACTATTTAATTTCCCGTCCTCCAGGTGACTTTTATTTTTCCTCCGCCAAAATTTGTACCCGTTTCTCGCCTCCACGTCTAGGCTGAAAGCCTTCATGTGGCACGTCACAACCTCTTCTTTTCATTACTCTAGCAGTAATAGTGAGGCCCTGCATGACGGAATATCTTAAATTACCTACAAGCTTCTTCCATTATAGTTCCAAATATATTCCTATGAGGTTTCTCGGGAACTCATTCGAATATCTATATAAGGGAAGGCGTAGATATTTTTACATTTTATGCAGTATAATATTTCATGTTACAACAATTATTTTATATTTTTTACTCTTATTGTACTCTTCATATTACTTGACGTAGAGTCCATGTTTTGTGGGATGTCATTTTGATCAAAGCATATAGAAACTGAAATTTTAGAAAGGAAACACGAGTCATGTTATAGGAGGTAATTATGCCTATGTGATTAGGGAAAGCATTGGGAATGACGTTCGAATTAACTCCAAAATCCGTACCGTAATGATTATACTTCTTCTCCTAATAACCTTTGAGCGTACGAGCGTTAACATGAGCACGGAGTAATTTCCGTAAGTCAGGTGTCCTGTATTAGGTATGCGGTAGGAGACAATAATTAAAATATTTGAAAAGAGTCTGATAAATAATGTACCTTACAAAGTTAAAACAGTTTAACTTCCAAATCGTGAGGTACAGGAATTTATTCTTGAACCAGAGAATACCCGCTCCGATTTCATACGTAGAAGGACGCTGGATGGGTTTTCTTGTTTGTAACGAGAAAATCTCTCCTTTCTAATCGACTACCATTTGTGCAGTTTTCTGCAGTTGCTGGAGAGAAACTGTGAAATAGTTATATTAAACAGACCGTGTACATTTTCTATCATTAATGTAATACATCACTGTCAACCATACCTCAGTTCGTTAGTGTATAACATAAGCAGAAATTTCGCTTCTTTTATTTCTTGTTTCCCATCGTAAACACTGAGAGTTAGGAAGGACCTAGGAAAAGTTAAGTCGGTAAAATAATGTCTTAAGAGAAAGTGACGCAACTTGATGTCACAATTTATTAAGTTTTATTTCACTTATTCTGTGCTCAGCATGAATCGGACATTAATACATCCATCATCAGGAGCCTGCGACTTTTCTATTTTATCACCACATTGGTTGTTTGTTCTTGTTTCGATGTGTGTTGTAGTTTCGGCGTAGCTGGTTGGGATGGTATCCGTGTAGCAGGCTGAAACACAGCTTCACACATACACACACGGATACCACCCCAACCATCCACACCGAAACTCCAACACACATGGAAACAAGAACACAAACCAATGTGGTGTTACAATAAAAAAGTCGCAGGTTCCTGATGAAGGATGTATTAGTGTCCGAAACATGTTGAGCACAGAAGAAGTGAAATAAAACTTAATAAATTGTGATGTAAATTTGGTCTTTTATTCTTCAGTTATCACAATGATGCACGGTCCAATATACATGAGACAAAGTGACGCGTTTTGGAATGTTTTAATGACTAGTAGAACCAAGATAGCTTAATGTATTTACTGGGCTACGGATTGGGCGATTGAGGAGTCGTTCTTCGATCCCTGACAAGGGTAGGGAGTTTTTCTCTTCTTTGAAGCGTGCAGAACAGTTCTGATTTCCAATCAGCCTTAAAATCCCCTAGTGCCGAGGGCATTCCACGGTGGTGAGACATTCAAGGCATGAAGCTATCACTCATTTCTATATACTGTCAAGGTCACGCACGGCACCGTCTGCACCGTACACACAACCTATGCAGCGGCTCTCAAGACCACCACCCATCCAAAAACTCGATGCAGAAAACCATATGCTGCAACTCAAAATCTACTGCTCCTGATGATGGGCGTATGTACCCGAAACATGTCGAGCTAAGAATACATCAATAAAATTACCTAGTTGCATCAAGTTGGCATTCACTTTATTTCATTGTTTGATTTAGATTTCCTACTAGTCTCGCCATATAAGTTCAAACACTCGGAAGTTTCGTAAATTCTTCCAGTAGCTTGTCTTATATAGATCAGTCCTCTTCATTCACAGCACTTGATACTATTTCCTTGTGATATTTATTTTACGGACTAGAAACTGCTAGCCAGAATGTTGCAGGAGATTAAGAGGCTAATTTTGTGGTGTTTCGTTTTAAACAATTGTGATATGCATGTACAACGATGTCCAAAAGTATAAGCAATGAAGTTAGGTCTTCTGCCACTTTCCTTGAACGTCACAGCTCAACAGTGATTATTATTATTATTATTATTATTATTATTATTATTAAGGAAATGTACTAAAAATACATAATGTTGTCACCTTGCAGACACTTTCAAAATAGCCGCCATTATGATGTAACGGTTTTGCCAGTTATTACAACGTGGTAAACAAGCAGACGACCTGATTCAGATGGCAATGTTTTGCAGTACACCACAACATGGTGCTTGTTGCTTTTCCGTTTCTCTTCCCTTCTGTATAGGGATTCGCATTTGTGTACCTCTTTGTACTGGAGTTATAGCTTTGAGATCAACATGATAATTTAATTAATAGTGTAACCAGAGTGTGTAGCTTCCAGTTACGATATTAATATGCTTTGCATATATATATATGCTCTCATCTCTACATACGTTCGCACATATACCGGTTACGGGTTCCCGAGCAGCAGTTTTTCTGCTCGCTGCGACGTCCATCACGCAACACGGACTGCCGCCCGTTGCTTACAGCAGTACGAGCTGAACGTCCCGACACTCCACCCACATTCTTCATGGTGTCTGCTCAGATACAGGCTTTCATGGAGCACACACAAACTCCCTTTAGGCACCTTGCATCCTACATATGGGAATTAGGGGGTAGGGGTGTTGTCTCTACCAATCAGTGTTCGCATTTTGTGTATTTAGTCCACCATTATTCTTACTGAACTTTTGAGACATGTTTCACAAGCTCCGTGTTTTTTCCCACAAAATGCTATATATTACATAACGTTATTTTTTTGGCTGTGTGAAATATTCGCTGAAATTTAAACATCCACATTTGTTGTCAAAGTTTAAACGGAAGTATCTATTATCTACCCATAAGGTTATTAACGTAAATTGTTATTTAATTATCATAAAAATGCTAAGTTAAGACGCAAAGTAATGAATATATTTGCTGCTGAAAATTTCAAGTTACCGAAATATCATTCATGCACGTTATTTCACTTAACGGAAGTACTTGATCGAATTTTCACTGTGATGTCGATTCTGCTCTGAGATCCAGGTGGACCCAGAAGAATAACAAGAATGGTTCAGCGTCACGAAGGTCTATCGAATGATGGCATTCCTACGTCGTATTTTTTAGAGGGAATAGTTTTTTTTTCATGATTTTCCTCTGTCCTATTAGACAGAGGAAAATGATAAATAAAATACGTCATCCATCAGAATGACGAAAGCGGCAGTGTCTCTACTCGGTATGTAACCTTCCTTCTTCGTGGTCATTTTCAGTCCCTGTGTTCTATTTTGGAACAGACCATGAGCTTGATAATGTCTCGTTCCACAAGTAACGACACAACCGTTACTGTGTTTACGTCGTCGCTATAAAATTTACGACCAATCTATTGTAAAGTTGGTTCCATGTCTTTCGTAAATCATGGTGCAGTTCCCCAGTTCATACCTTAAGCAACTGAGAATCGTCTTCAAATAAGGTAATAGACATTCGTTCATTGCAGTGTAAATTTAGAGGACAGTGCGAATAGAGGTGAAGCTTATCAACACGAAAAACGACAGGCAATGGGCGTGTAAAGTAACACTGAAACACTCCGTGTAATTACTGGTGCCCTGAAAAAACAATAAATATTGTATATTCTGAGAGTGTGTCTGTATTTCTGCCTTAGTTATCCTGCATGCAGTGCTTACCTTTTCTGTGCCTTTATGTTGTCATGTGGACCTGTCTGGATTTACCATATTTTTCCATATTGTCCAATAAACATCAAGATTTTCGGTAAAAAATTGTGTTGAACGTAAAATGTGGCTTTTGATTTTCTCTACTAGTTTTGTCTGAAAATGTTCTATTTTTGAGAAGAGTTTATCGAGATATAATGTATACACGTCTTCGTGTGAAGTAGCCGCAATTTTTGTCAGATTTTAATAAAAATATGTACTTTTTCCACAAGGAAATTTAATAAAAATCCGTCCAGTGGAAGCCGACGGACAGACAGTCATAACGAAGCGAATAGTCCCTTTTCTCAATTTGGCGAACGCGCCTAAAACATCGGTCGACCTTATAAGTGTTTGAAGCCTGATATTCAAACACATGCATACGAATGTTAGCATGTTCACTTCCGACCACATCTCCCTCCGTTAGAGGGATCGACCGATTAATGTTGTGTAGGGAAGTAATTACCTTTTGTTCTGTTGTTTGTACCACAATATGACAACGCTGTTGCAGTGCGTTAGTAGTAAAATGCTGGCTGTCTAGGTAAGTACCAACCACAAATAATACAGCACCGTGTTCTAAACCATTCTCTGCTGTCTCATGTCTGGTGGATTACTCCGTAGCTACACTGCACAATACGTTTGCTGCAGATGCATAGCAAGCTGGATTAAAGACGGAGAGAGGTCCAGGAAAGTGCTTGCTGCAGCAGCACTACGACATTAATCTAGTCTTGCGTCCTTGTCATTTTCGTCACTTCCATCATCGTCATGGTCGTCAGTTGCCTCGTTAGTCTCGTCGTTAGAACATAAGCTGTCATCACCCAGTCTGACGGTACTGCGCTGTAGGATGTCTTAAATTTCATCCTGTTTCACATTACAGATTTTATTGCCCTTACACAATCCATGGTTTTTTTTCAGATCTCTAACACAAAGGAACAATTACGCATAGGCATAGCAGTCATAACACAACTATATTTGCAATTATAAATAACATATCAACTACATGTTTCGGTCATTTCTGATTCGGCCATCATCAAGTTGGATACAATTATCAGTGAAACTATGTAACATAATGCAGGGTCCGCTAGTGAATCGGGCGATTTGGCAACGGCGTTTTTCTATTTTAGCTTGAGCGAGGAAGGGGAATGATGCTATCAGGTGGCGTGGCCGTGAATAGCGTTCAGTTTGAAATAGAGTCGTGGGTTGGTGCATAGAGTGTTTTCGCCGTAAAATAATTTTATAAGAACAATGATAGCTACGTTGCCGCCCAACGTGAATTTCGCAAGAAATTGGGGATTCATTGAAACAGTAAAGTGTTGTCAGCTCATGTCATAAAGATGGGGGTAAACAACTTTGAAGAGACCGGCTCAACTGTTAAGAAGAAAGGTGGTAGTGTTAAAATAGTTCGCACCCCACAGAACATTGACGCTGTGAGAGCATCATTCGAACAAAGTCCTCGCCGGT
>Ga0123355_10005218_pt1 | contig 18971 bp, 9 predicted proteins | sample TergutEmb28metaG_3_FD_89872 | JGI IMG/M metagenome (GOLD analysis project Ga0123355, IMG submission 89872) | Embiratermes neotenicus P1 segment gut microbial communities from Petit-Saut dam, French Guiana - Emb289 P1 | ecosystem: Host-associated > Arthropoda: Insects > Digestive system > Gut ... | reverse complement strand
TTCTTCTGCTGCTTTGGTGATGGCCTCTTTCATTTTCATCCAGTCTGTATCTATCTCTCCTGTTAACGGTGTGAGTTTTCCTTTCAGTCTATTCCTGTATAAAGTTCTTATTGATTCTTGTTCTAACAGATGTGCTTTGAATTCTGGGCGTTTTGTGTATACTGTTTTGTCCTTTATCTCTTAATGTCCCCAAAATCCGAATATTAACTCCAAGATATCGGTCTGCAGCAGCTCGCTTGCTGGGATTGCGGGTTCGAATTTTGCCGGAGACATGGACGTTTTTCTGTTGTGATTGTTGTGAGTTGTTAGGTAGAGAGGTCTCTACGAAGGGCAGATCCCTCGTCCAGGGGAGTCCTACCGAGTGTGTGTGTCACTGAGTGTGATCAAGCGCGACAACGACCTCTACGCCTACAAGAGTATGAAGACAGAGGCCAGACTAAGGAAGAAATAAAAGAAAACTAACTTGGTGAAGTGTACATCGAACAACGTCACAAATAGCTACTATATCACGATATTCAGTGCGCTTATGTTCCGCACAATTAACTGTGTTTGAGAATTTTTATAAAAAATTGTACTTTGAAGCAAATAAAATTTTAATGTCAGTATAACATTCGGTTACTCTATGGACCTTTTACGTTTGTGATAAAAATATATTAACTTACTTCTTCTTGTTGCCTCGAACGAGCGCCATCTTTGGCTTCGGATAGACCCCTCTTGCAGCGCAGGTGATCTGCACAGAGTCCAGATTTAATTTTGTCTGCATCATGTCCAGGCTTCTCTCTGGAACTGCAATTCATAAACCACAAAGTTTTAATATGCATTTTAATAAAGGTACGGCTAGCAGTTATGAAAGCAGAGTCTAAATAACCACCTCATTTCTCAAGTTTTGGTGCTATACGATGCATGCGTAGCATCAAATATTGAAATGTCAATCTAACCCCATAAAATGACATTTACAAATGTATCTTTGGTTTTTATGTAAGTAAATAGTCTGAAGATGATCACGTAATGGTAGAAACGTGTAGCTGTATATGTATGTATATATATATATATATATAATGAATATAATTCTTGGTGTTGGAGATAACATTTTGTAAAACTCTTCAAATCGCAGTATTTGCACCAATCGCTGTCTTATCTTAAGAGAGAGAAATTATAATATAAGACGATACACGACGTTGTAGCAGGCATATTATTCACTCTAAAGTCTAAAATTCGAAACACAAATTGTAAGTGTTTTTATGAAAGTTACATCCAGTCATAGGTACTTCAGTCACAACATGAGATCCTAAAGAAATGATTATAAACTGACAACAATAGAAGAAAGCTAGGGTAAGAACAGATGCAAAAGAAACAATCTTGGTTAAAATGGTGGAAACTACATCACTGCCCGCATATCGCCCCTCACTCAGAAAGCCACTCCAGCATTTTAAACGTTTAAAATAGGGCACATTGTTCCTACGCTGAGGGAGAGCGCGAGTAAATACATCATTGTGCTGCAGTGTAATTAAAAGTGGGTTCTGTCTAAATTAAGTTGACGGGCGCTCTCGGTGTATGTACGTGAAAATTACTTGTGTTCCTTCTTCTGGCCTGATTAATGCGATGGCACGTCGCACGACTTGTACACTCACTTCAGCTACAACGTTACCGAACTCAAAGCAGCAAGCTATCGTGACAGGTCTTGGGCACGGATATTAATCTGTAAACACGGAAAAGTCTACGAGACACAATTTGAAATTCACTTGCTGCATTGAATTTGTCTATACAAACTGTACACAAAAACAACGTTATCCGTCAAGTAACTGGGATAGTGCAAATTAGGTGCACGTTTACTGCCAAGATATCTGATGGCAGAGCATAAAAATCGACGTTTCGGAATCGTCGTTTCCAATTTTCTACTGTTTAAAGAAGAACGCAACCAGTTCCTGTAATCCACAGTGATAGGCGATGGGACATGAATGTTCCATTTCACTTCTGAAACAAGACATCGCGGAATGCGCCGAAAAGACCCGGTTTCTCCGAGAGGCAGAAAGTTAAAAGCTTGTCAGTCCACCGGAAAATTGACGGCATCTCTGTTCTGGGATAAAGAGGGATTCATCCACGTTGAATTCATGCCTCGGAGCACAACAATAAACGCGAATCCTTTACTGAGATGCGCTGCGACGACGGTGTAGTGCTGTTTGCAGAAAGAACCCTGGCCATCTGTTGCGAAGTGTGACCCTTCAGCATAGTAATGCAACCCCACACAGCACATTTCGGACACAACTGTTGAAGTTATTTCAGTGGAAACTTATAGTCCTTAGATTCCTAACTTGGTACCGGCCGAATTACATTTTTTGGGCTGCGGAAGCAACGTTTTGGAGGTTGCCGATTCTGTAGAAAAGAGGAAATGCAGATGGCTATTTGTGGATAACTGCGAAAGCAAGATCTCGATTCCTACCAGGATCGAAACTGAAATTCGTGCCAAGCTGGTAAAATGTTATCAGTATGCTAGGACTATTGTTTTGAAAAACAACGGTGATTCGGTGGAATACATTGACTACATGTACGTTGTAATCCCTTCCCCCTTGACCGATATGTCTCTGGGAACTTCACTACTGGAAAAATCCTTCGCAAAAGGTAAACAGATTTTGATATACAAAATTACGATATAAAGTATACTCAACGTTAATGATGCAGTGGCGTGCATTACTTAAGTATCTTTATTTTCGTGAATGTTTGATGTTCAAAACAAAGCGACTGTGCCTCTAAACACTCCCTAAAAATTGATAATGTTCTGATCTTTGTAATCGGAAGTGGTGAATTTATAGGACGTCAGAAGGGACCTTCAGATCATATATGGTAGAGTTTCGTTCCGTGCAGGTTAATTAAAATATTTTAATTAATAATTCCTTTTAAAAGAGATCGTTTTCCCTTGTATACGCTGAGTTGCCACCCCATAAATCACGACTTGTTTAATGCGTGTTAAATAACTTCCTTGAAAGATAGATAATGATAATGAGGGTTTTTTAAATCTAGAACCGTTAAAGTGACTAATGCTTTTGAGCCTAATCCTATTGGCTAACACAAATTTCTAGGTTACTTCAACTTTATTCAAAGACTCCCGCCATTTTAGTACTTCCTGCAGGGAAGTGTCCATTCCTGTTGTTGCTTTAATGCTTCTTCATGATTATTAATTCATTAAGCCGGTAACTCTAGTATCTGAACTGCTGTGTAGTTCATGATCGTAAGACATACACTGTTATGTACGTGGATGCGAGAGTAGGTTAATTTTGAAGTTTGAATGGAACATTATGGACTGGGTCACACTGAATAATACTTTGTACTATTCTCGTACACAGCCTGACAGTTATGCAATACACAACACGTCAGAATACGATGGGTATGTGGAAATGTACTAATTTTATGCTCAAGTAAAACCAGAGGCTAGTCTCTATGTACTTTGCATTAATACAAGGTGTAAGTGTAATAGAGGCAACGCTACATGGTTTTCTGCTGTACAACAAATGATTTACCTTCGTTTGCCATATTGTGCTGTCACATCACTGGCAAAAGTGAAACCAGTTTGCAGCAATCCCAATTTGCCCTTGTTTCAGTGTGCAACTATATATAAAAATCTAACATGAAATAATTTGGATGTCATCAACATAAATGTCAGTCTTCATTACATCTGACGGACTACGGTGAGTGATAGTGACACAACTGGCAATGTTACCTGCTCTGCACTGTTACCTAAAATTAGAGCGGACATCGATCAACATATTTTTATACTAGTCAATATCTGTGTAGGCTGTCAGTAATAAGACTGTTGGAGCGAATACGTGACGTCCGTCACGTTACAGGTAAGGCGAACGTGTAGGGGTGTCTGCAATATATTACTGGTGTGACACGTGACGTTGTTTTCCTGTAATTACGTATTTCCGGTGATGGATGTGCTAGCCTGTATTGCAAACAATATGGACTACAAACATCACGATTACAGGGCATTTTCACTGCGAAAGAGGAAGCATTAAAAAGTTATTGGCAACAAATATATAATTACGTAATTTTATGTAGAATTGAAAGTGTATGAACGTGATCTATGTGTGTCTTACAGCCAAGGTACGAAATTAGGTATTGTGAAGAAGAGTTGAGCATTTTGTAGCACTGGTAAATAAAATGATATCTTATGGAGGAGAATTGGACATTGATAATAAACTAAATATTTTTTTTGAAAATTACAGGTATTTTAAATAATGCGTTTAGACCACAAAAATCTCTTATGAAAACAAGAATAAAACTATACAATACACTAGCCCTTCCAGTTTTGTTACATGGCAGCGAAACGTGGACTACTAAAGCAAGGGATGCCACAAGAATAAAAGCAGCAGAGATGAAATACATGAGAAGAACAGCAGGATACACTTGGACAGATTACAAAAAAAAATGAACAAATTGCAAAGGGGTTAAAAATAACATCAATTTTGGACAAATTACTGGAACACAAGAGAATCTGGATTCAACATGTAAATAGAATGCCTCGAAATAGATTATGCAGGGTAATGAAACAACACTCCCCAACTGGCAGAAGGAAGCATGGTAGACCTTTGAAGGGACTTCTAGATACGTGAGACCGGAACGGGTCAACAAGTGGCCCAACTCCATGACAGATACATGATGATGATGATGGTAAATATTGTAAGGAACTGCCCCTCATCGTAAAGGAGTAACATGCTTTTTCTTGAATGCCAGAAATATTTCGTACAGTGTAAGACATTTTATGATCCTAACCAAGCTTAGTCTTTCCACACAGTGCTAGACTTCAAGCATACTAAAGATAAAGTCAAAAAGTAAAACAGTTAAGAAAATCCATAAACTAAAAATAACATAGTAAAACTTCTGCTGTAATATTATTATTATAACTTAATTAAAATTGTATCAAATGACAAAATTTGATATTCACTTATAATAATTATGTTTTATTAAATTCGTTTTCATCGTATTTATATTTCATATTGCAGTGAAACCCATGTAGACATTCCTGAGGATATCCGAAGATTGTTTGCAATAAGGTCGCGACATGTACAAGAAATGCTGGATACCCACAAATTTCACATTTCATTGGAAATTTAAATATTTATTCACAAGATTTAAAAAAATTCTGTGTAATACTCTTTGAACGTGACCCCACAACTGGTGAGCATCCTTTCACACGTACGCAAGTAATCTGCATTATTTTCCGTTCTGGAATACGTAACACGTCTGTTGCTTTGTCATCTGTCATTGCAAAGAGACGAATGTGAAAAGCCAAACCAGTCGAAGAATGAAGACTCCCAAAATAAGAAACATTGTGTGGATTAAAAAACAAACAAAGTTGGTAAAACTGTATCGTACAGCTGGTCAAACAAGATGGATCTATTGGCGGTTAATTTCCTCCAGAAACTTGGGCTCTGAACGTGCCAGTTTTGCTAACCGCAAGGGAACGATCAATTGCGCCCGCCACGACACGGTAGGCTAGATAAATCCGTTTCGCGACACACTGTTTATAGCAGTGATGTCATATTCATTTTATAACAATGATTTATCAACTGCAATGACGAATCTTATTTAAAGTACCAACATATAAGACAATCAGACTATACGCAACACACTATTAAGGTGATGAAGAAAGGTACATATTTCGGCTGTTGTAAGCAACCCAAAAATGTAGCCGAAACATGTAGCTTTCTTGATCACTTTAGTAAAGAGTTGTGTGTAGACGGACTGTATTATTTATTGTTACGTATCTATAACGACGCAATGGGGATAACACACATTCAGTCTTAGTTAAGTACAGTGGTTTTTGCAAGTACCGCCTGATTCAATGCGGCAAGACGATGCTTTTTGACCAAACATTTTACACTTTCGGCATTTCTTGTTGTTGTTATTGTTGTTTTTGTTGTTGTTGTTGTCGTTGTTAAACCTAATTTGAGGCTGCAGGTAGACACGTTTTTCCTTGCAAGTTTTTATAATGTGCTGCAGGGTTGCCCTCCTCCCTTTGGAACTGTCAGTCTTGGACGTCGACACGAAACCTCAGAGATTTAACTCTGAAACCTTGACCGAAACATGGCAACTGTCTTTCTGCTACATACACACCATCTGATAATACCATCTGTGGAGGTACTGGTATATGCAGCAAAAACAGACATTTCTTAATGCCCATAAAATTAATTGCGTTAATTATAAATCAACAGAATTTAATTACTTTATTATTATCGAGTTATTTTTCTGCCTTACGTTGCATTGTTGTTGTATTGTTATGACTATTGTTGTTGGTCATGAGAATTTTAAGAATGGTAATATAATTTAAAAATTCAAAATCAGGCCGTTTTTAAGGTTTTCTTCTACGTCCTATTGAATAACTAACTCCACAGAGCAGAGTTCTTCCTGAGAAGCTGAAACGTCCTCAATATAACCACTTTTTATTATGTGATTCAGTTAACTCAACTATATAAAATAATAGCATATATTACAGCGACTTGTTTCGACTTATAAAGTCATTATCAGGCTAAGCTAAGGACCGTGGGTTTTTTACAATGTGGTTGTGCTCATTTGGGATTCCAGATGGCTTACAATGTGTGTTGCGATTGGCAACATGTATATATACTGATCAATAAGTAATATGTTATGCACCTGTGTTTAGAATTATGTGTGTAATGTGTGTTGGTGTGTTACTTTAGGTTGTGGTTCCCTAATTAGATCCCTGGTTACTCTGTTCATTGTAGTTGTAATAGTAGCTGGTTCTTTGTGTATTTAGACATCTTCGGGGGGTGGGTGGATGTGTCCGCTTGTTCCTTTTTATGGTCTGCTACTGTTGCAAATTTAAATTTGATACGTCCTCAGCTAGTCAAGATCTTTTCTGCATTTTATGGAACCCGAAGGTTCATTACTGCATTCACAAGCGCCCGCCAGCTGTCCCTATCCTACGTCAGCTCAATCCAGTCCATGCCTGCCCATTAAATTTCTTGGAGATTCGTGTTAATATTATCCTCCCATTTAAGCCAAGCTTTTCCAAGTGGCCCCTTTCCCTCAGGTCTCCCCACCAAAACCCTGCATGGACTTCTCCTGTTACCCTTACGTGCCACGTGCCTCACTTAACCTCCGGTTGACGTTCGATGTTATCTTAAAATATTCTACGACCGTCTCCTTCCAGAATCTTGCATATTCGCTCTTTATTAACTTCTCATCTCTGAGGAATTATAAAAAAATCCGAAGTTTAAAGCGTACTTGAATGACTAAAGAACGAATAATATAGAAGGTGTTGGAAAGTGTAATTAAAGTGAGAATGCCTTACCGAAGACGACCATCATTTTAGTCATGAAATCCTCGCCGTCGAAGGTAGACACGAGGCACTTGTATTCTCCCAAGAGTTCGGTCGTGGGGTTTGGGATGTAGAGTGCCCTGTGCATGGTGGCACCATTGTCTGAAGCGCGGTGACTCAGATCCAATCTGCCCTTGAGAATGCCCAGGTCCTGCGGCTTCTGTCCCAGGATCCACTGGTACACCGGGCTCGGAATGTTGTTGAAGTACCCTTGACCACCAGACCAGAGAAACTGTCCCCGGCTATTTCCGTCGGCTTCAGCGTGTACTCACAGTCCAGCAACGCAGAGCGGCTGCCATTCCTCACGGACGGTGGCACCCGCAAGTCCATGATTTGTACGCCTGCAACACAATAATTCTTTCTATATGTTTATGTACCGAGAAAATACGAGTAAGTATCACATTTGATACTAAGGTTAGTACTCATTTACAAGACTACTTGCCCACACGAACAAGAAGGGATAAAGGGGAGAACAACAATAACCCACAAAGAAGGGACAATAAACAGATACGTAAATATAATTTACTTCATAGTATGTGGCTTTAATAAGCGTACATGAAGAAAGCGGAATAAAGAGAAGTTCAGCGAAGGTGCAATGTCACCTGCGGTATGTACATCAATGTCTCTGTCCTTGCAGTGACCCTTACCCAAGGTCACCATTCCAGTGTTCGGCCTTAGTATACGGTACAAACCTGCAGGTATTTTACCAACATTTCGGATAGACCCGCCTCAGTGAAGACAAGGGCTTTTATGTTTCTTCACTGAATATATGAGATTATAACGAAGAAGCTAAATTCTCATCAGAGTGGGTACACACAATCTTCATTTATACAAGTATATGTACAGAGTGAAATGCAACAGTATTAATGGAATTTACCTCCTGGTTCACACAACTTCCAGCAACTACTGGATTTCATATGAGTTCCGGTGATGGGAGCAGATGTAAAAACAGCCTGAGCCACTGCGTGCCGTATTAAATGTTTAGAGACGGAAATGTAAACCGTTAGGATGAAGACACCCAAATAATTCTTCACAGACTCATAGGCACTTCGCCGATCAACACAAAATCTACACCACGACACCGATAATGCGGACGTCTGTCTAAACCGTTGCTCACCGAACTTTTTTCCATGGAGGAATCCGTAAAGTAATTTTTCAAATTCCGAGGAAATTCTGTCTATGAAAATGATTGCAGGCTAGAAGTGGCTATCTTTTTGTATTTTTGCAATGTTTCGAGGGGCACTAAAACTGTTCATGTTATTTAAAGATTATTTATTTATTTATTCCACAATTTCTCGCAAAAACCCTAAAGATGTTCCGCGGATCTGTGTTTGGGAAACACTGATGGCAATTACGATTTCTTTACTGCCATCGAATATATGTACACTATGGCCTTGTTTCACATCTCTATAAACAGAGCAAACATATCCATTTCTAAGCGGAACTTACTTAACTTGAACCATCTTTGATGACACACAAGCTTCAGGCACGGAGCATTTGATATTACTGCAACAGCTATAATAACAAAAACCTGGAGTTTTATGACATACACGTATTAAACATTAGAGGAGAGGTAAGGGGCAGAACCAAATTACGTATCTAACGTCATTTATGAACAAATTAAGTTCCGAGCTCACTGACAGCTAAGAAAAACTTTCAAAGACGCTGGGGTTTAAATTACAAATAATGTTCAGGACGAATGGGTTTTTTATTTACCGCACCCTCAAATTAAATCATAATTGCCCAGTTCACCGAGGACGGTGCCATGTGAAGAAGTAGAGGTCCGTACAGTGCACGGAGGTGGGCACCGAAAGGTCAGTTTTGGGTTAATAAACGTTTGAGTCATTAGTAACTTTTTTTTTAAGTTTTCGCACTCTAACTTGATGACGGATATTGAAAAGTACACTGCATTTCTTGTGCCACACCTGACCTGGTAGGAACATTTAGCTTTCTGGTCTATGTCCGCTTTGTTAAGGATATGTCTCAAACGGCATTCTCTGAGGTCGGGATGGCTCGTTTTCCTTTGACAATACAGAAAATGCTTACAAACCATAGAGCAGATCTGAAGGTATGATTCGATCTATGGTGAAGAATTAGTATGAAAGAGACACTCTGCAAAGTCATCACAATATTCTAGTGATTTCTACCAATGAACTTTTTGAATGGAAGGTCTTACTTAAACCACCTTTCTGAACTATTTGGATATCAGAAAAAAGGCTATATATGTTAGGAATTCTCATTATCAAAGTATTCAACTCCACGGCAACAAATTTTCCATTTGCGTTTTCTCACACGGTCATGTAGTGGAATTGGGTTTACTTTTAAGACTGTCCACCAGTACGATACACTAGAAAACAGAGGAAAGTGTCTTCGGTACGAGATCTAGGTGAAGTAAAGCCGTTGTTATCCGTTACGTAAGATTCTTATCCCATTTCTCTAATGTAAGTAAATATTTATTTCCATTTTATCTTTTATCCAGCAGTCTGTAGTCAGACATTATACAAATTTATCCAGCATAATTCAACTGAACAAAAACACCAGTAGCAAAAGTACATGAAGTTCTGTTGGGGAAAAATTATTTTTTAGAAACTAATTGCAGTATCATGGAAAAATTTTGATGATGACACCTATCATGCCGAAACATGTAGGATAATGAAGATTTTAATGTAACATTTCTTGTTTATGCGTGTTATATCCGATGGGTTGAATAATCATTTGAATAAGCTCAGTTGATAATGGCCTGGCTGTAATAGATTCTCAGTTTAATGCCGAGAAGGTGACATCAATTATTGCCGGATGTTATGCCTGTTTCGAAAGGAGTACATTCATTGCAGACTGTGAGTTAAATCGGCCTACCTTCACGTACGCTGTTCTAATTACATAAATATGATATATTCTCTCGAAACTTGCGTCTTCCCAAGGAGTTCCTTACGTCCTCGCAGCTGCCGTGTTTAGGACATGCTCCATCACTGTCTCACGGTACCTCGGGCAGTTCACATGGGTCTGACAGTTCTGCTCACTCTAATGTAACACCTAGTAACGTAAGAGGAGAACCTATATCCTGAGATGTGATGTATTCATGTAACTGTAAGATGGAATCTGAATGTGAGTATTTAAAAATAGCTTAATTTTCACTGCAATTTTAGTTTATATTATTAATATTTCGAATTTTATGCTGCCCATATAACCTGTTGGAGCCATATGAGTTCTCTGATGTCCATGACTTCGAATTATCGTTGTAGTAAGTGTATATATTTCTTTTTATATAAGTACAGAGGACTACTTTGCCTTGGAAACACTGCCTTTTTACAATGATTAGGGTAAATGAGTTCGTTCGTTACTTAAAATAAAGAGACAGACGGAAGGGGAAAAACTACGAGAAACAGAAAGAACTCCACAAGCCACGTACTTTGAAGAACCACTATCCGCGTTCAGATAATTATGAAGAACCCCACATTTGAATGTGTGTTTTGCGAGAGAGGTAATGGGCCCCTGTATGAGGGAGCTATGCCACAAATCAAAGAAAATTGTGTAGTCTCAAACAGCAGATAATGCTTAAATACTGTAATGATCATATAGGTGCCCGGTAATACCCAAAAGGCCTGATTTAGAACGACACATATTTTCCGATAATGGCTACGATAAGAACGCACGTTCTGTCTGGCCAACTGTAATTCAGTTTCACTATTTTTGTGGACTTACAAAGTCCAGAAAAATATGTACTGTTGATACGTTTGTCTTTGTAGGTCATCTGGATATGCTCAACATAATATATTGACGTCTTAATGTGGATGTCAAGCTGGTATTAGATCTTGGATTGAAGACGAATGTTCAATTTAGGGCCCTGGCTGTTTTTATTCAGAGGAAATCCCGATTGTGTCTCTTGATTAATATTTGATTCCCTTTGTGCAGCGAGTTTGGTATGAACAAGGGCAATAACAAGTCGTTTGTAAAGTTTGTGATTTCTTATCTGAGCTGCTACATATTTCAATGCTGTCGACAACATAGTTAGCATTTTCATAACTTGACGGTATTAGTGAAGTTTGAAGTTAACCTCAGCCCTTATTTGCAAAGAGTAACGATTGTACGTAACTCACAGTGTGTCTGAAATTAAGTTGTACGATTTTGCTACGTTATTTGTACGGCAAATACATCAATAAAACTATAGCTCCAGGTAAGTTCTAAGCTGACAGCAGCCAAGCTTGTTGGCTGGTTCAATTTATTTAAGCCTTCTCAGCTTTACGATTACTCTATGACGTAACAATACAAATTAGTATTATTATTATTATTATGGTTATTATTAGATCCATTTAAGGGCTTTTGGAAAGAGCGTACACATTCAGGCTACATACGAGCAGGGACTTTTCTGTACTTGCTGATCAAATTTTAACGCCTTATCGATACATGCACATTCCTACACGGTTCTGTACGTTATTTCTGTGAGAATGAAAATTATTTCGGGACATTTATGGTATTACAACATTTGTTCGTTTTATTTATTTTCTTTCGAAAATTTCGGAGGTGAAAATGTTTATTTGAACAACGTTGGTGTGAATGCAATTAATGGCCTTCTGTTTCGAAGGAAGAGCATCAGCATTGAAAATAAAGCGATAAGAATTATATCTGGGGCCATAAAGTGTAAAAGTAGCAGCCCATTTAAGCTGTTAAATATTCTTCCTGTATCAGAGTATATTAAACTGTCGCGTTTGAAGAAATTTGCATTCACCAAGGACACAGATGTTTAAGTTCTCTTAACGTACCAAGGTTCCTAAAGTTATGAAGACAGTCTCAAAAATTGTGGTTTTTCACCGGGATGTCCCGGCGGAAATAGAGTCTTGGAAGGGTATAATAAAACGCTGTCTCCGCGTCAACACGCTTCTAATTGGGGAAGTGATGCTAGTTTGAAAAAAAGGTTACTCAAAAGTCGCAACTAGCTCAGTTAAAAATTTTAGGTCTTTTTTTAGCTACAGTAAAGATCATGTGACAAACAATCCACTCATTTATGTTTTACTGCTATTCGTTACGTAGCTTATAGAACTTTCAAGTTGTGTTTGGTTTTAATCTCTTTCCCTCACGAAGGTACTTATAACAGAATTAACGGGCAGTAGAAATATCTCCATGCAGAGAAGATTAAATTAATTTTTACTAAGAAAATTAGTAAGGGAAAATGAACAAAGAACTCAAACAATTGTTAAAAAGTATTATTTAATTTCGCACAATAGTATGAAAGATTCTTTTATACACTAAAAGGCTTCGAAGTCTGTAATTGTTCTTCAGTGTTACTATTGCGGATCAACCATTTTAAAACGTAGGCAGATTTTCTTCTAGTCATCAGGCATGAATTAATTTCCAGATTCAGTACAACAACTGTAGGCTGAAAAAAACTGGAGTTAATGCGATGAGTAATCATTGGATAATTCAGAAACTAGAGTAACACAAAAACTGTAGATATGTTTATTTAATCACCGTGTTATTGTATAATTAACCCTATCTCATCAATTCCATGTCATGTATATTTCGTTTTACTGGCGTTAATTAAATGTAGTTTTATTAGCGGGAAATAGTAATGTTACACTGAATTTGACTGTCGGGAATAACACCACGTTTTTACTTACGGTGTGTTGGTATGATAGCTGTCAGTTGTTTTGATCGCAGCACCTCGAAACTTCGCCTGCCAATTAAATTGTCTATCAGATTTATGCTAATTTTACAAAATTAAGAATTTACAACGTTATCACAACAGCACCGTATTAAACAACACTCTAGGTTTACTCAGCTCCGTGATATGTAAATATTGATCTACTCCCTACAAAACTATTGCCAAATGGGTAAAATAAATAACTTAGTATCAAATTTACTTACCTACAGAAATGCTAATTAAGTGAATAAGTAACTAATCATAGTGTGGCCTGATGTCTTTATTGGTATTGCAGTTATTGAGCTGATCAAGAAAGGGAACTCCGTTAGGAGCATGAAGATTCTTGACCTTTATTTGAGAAGCCTGCCACTAAATATTACCACACAGCATCACAGTCAAAGTTACCCAGCAGTCATCACTCTGTGTGGCAAGGCTGCTGCCAAATATTACCATACATTATCACAGTCACAGGTATTTAACAACTAACACTCTGATTGGTAAAGACTGTCACCAAACATTGCCACATTTCGTAACAAAGTCATTCAACAGCCTCACTTTGATGGGTGAGACTGCTGCCAAATATTACCATATATTGTCACAGTCAAGGTATTCAACAGTCAACAGTCTGATTGGCAAAGACTGCTGCCAAACTTTGCCACACATTATAACAGTCAAAGTCATTCAACAGCCATCAACCTGGTTGGCTAGGTTGCTGCCAAACATTACCGTATAATGTCACAGTCAATGTGCATAACAACCATCATTCTGTGTGGCAAAGACTGCTCCTAAAAATTATCACACATTAATACAGTCGGATTCATCCAAGAGCGATCCTCACATTAGGACCAGACATGGCTATTACAGGAGTGTTTGGCCCTTCTGCTAATAAGTTTACTGCGCAGTTTCGTTGTCTAGAAATGCCAATGTGTTTGCAGCTCCTTGTGTAGTCAGTAGTCCACTTGTGTGTCTATTTGCTAAAATATCTAATAGACCGTCTTTTCTATATACCAGTACTAAGTATGATCCAGAGTTTAACAGATATTACGAAGTTACGTTACGTTTAATAATAAAGTGAACACGCTGGAGTCTATCATGTAAATTGCAGCTTGCCTTCACAGTAGCACAAGTTCGTATTTGCATGAGGCTCACACACATCCTAAGATTTACTTCGGGCCGTCTTCTGTGGTTGGAAATTCAAATGATCCATACACTGTGTAACAATCTGTACCATACCCCAGCCATGTGCAGAACTTGCACTAACAATCTGAGGATTCTGTAGAAAAGCGAGCAAATGTACAGTGTGTGTGCCAAGTCCAGTTTCCCTTTATGCAGAACATTTTGTCTTCAAAATTATACGACTCCTTTCCTTTTGAAAACACTCCAAAGTTATGATTAATAAGTTTCGAAGTGTGTATTCAATTCGATTTGTATTTTTGTTTCCTGTAAAACAAAAGATCATACCGGAAAACACATTACAGGAAACAAAAATAATAAAGAAATTGTCATACACAGAAAAATACAGGTCGGTTCAGCGACTTTGTGAGCACTTTGTACAGTAGGACGTACAGCAAACTACGTGGTAATAATGACTTGGTGCAGAGAGGAGAGAGATACACACAACATTCACTTAAGTTCCGGGCGCAGCTCGTACCTGAGGCTGCCGAATTCCTAACTAGATTCGCGTGCCTTCCGGAAGATGTCTATGCCTGCTTCCAGTATTAATAATCATGCAACCATAGCAGTGAATTCCATAGATTATTTGTGGCTAAAATAGCTTTGATAAACAATATAACACTCAGTCGGTCAAACAATTCAAGTTACTGAAATTACTTCTGAAGTCCCTCAATCGAGCCAAAGCAGTGGGACTTTGATTCTGTTGTCGGAAAACGAAGGATCCTAAAGCTCTGTAGGAATATGGAAAGTGGTTTTTATGTTGGAATAGCTTCAACATTTGATATTTTCTGAACTTATCCGGAATTTTGTTTCAATGAATGTGAAATTATTGACAGAAACCAGGGTGCTTTGAATAAAAATCAGAGACTGTGCCACTCAGTTTGATATTGCGCTTTGTGCAGATCATTCTTAACCTGATGAGCCACACATGCTTCACTGCTAGCATGGAGGTGTATTCCATAACAAAAACCCCAGGGTGTGTGGGTGCCGTACTATGCCGTGCGCAGTAACGATGGACAGCCGTGTCTCTGACAGCACTGCGCCCCGCGGTCATGTGGTTGAAATGGGTTAATGAGATTTTTCATAATTACCGTTTGTTTACTATGAATTGTTATCATCCATACTGACTATACTACTGTGAGTATAAACGAAATTGCAATTCATAGCCACATATCTGGAGCCAAGGGCTAGTATAAGCTGGATTGCATTTCACAGTGTGCTGTACAAAGAAAATTGCAATGTAAAATACGTGCTAAAATTATATTGCTGAATTCTGAACAAATATTTTATGATTCAGGTTTGGATTTCTTGTTGTGGAATGATTTACGTATTTTATACTTGTTTACGTCTTCTTTTATTTAACAACCCCTTCTCAGCTGCACATGTCTAATTATATCTATGCAGAATTTTATGATATGTGAATTGCTTCTGAGAATGTGAAGGAGGCTGATGATCTATTGTGCGGGCACCTCCAGGATTTAGTGCTTTAGAGAAGAGGGAAATAAAGAAGCAGTGAACCGGCTTCTATTGTGAGCATCACACCACGGGACCTCTTTCACAGGAAGCAAGTTTATCTCACTCTAAGTACAATCATTTTACAGCTGTCAATTTCGACCACTTTTATATCGGAGTACACCATTTTACTTACCAAATAAATGCACATTCTTAATCAGTACAAATGTCAAGTGGGTTTCTCCAGCATGTTCCGGTACATTTGTACCACCTACAGGAAGAACACAATGCCATTTCTTAAAAATCAAAACTACTGCGAAGTTGTTGTTTATAGGTTCCTTGGTCTGTAGCAGCTTCGTCAGTGATGGTGATTGTTTTTTATAGGTAACACTGTACTTATTTTAAAGCTTAAGGTTAGACTATGGTTAAAAAGTCTCTTATCGTTAAATAAGGTACGTATATATCCAGTGTATATGTGGTGTATATGAAGTATATGAAGTGTTGTATCAGTTGTGTGCTTATTGTTATCGGATAGCCACAGTTACCATTTTTTGCAGAAGCCAATCTACTTCGGGTAACGCCGTATACTGCAAAAGGAACGCAATGCCACACTAACAGAATCGCCCAAGAACAAAAAACAATATTAACATTTTCTAAAATATATACTTCTTATTTTAACGATGAGAAATTTTTTGACCATACTGAAAACACAAATTTTATAACAGTATAGTTACAAACAATCAACATCACCGGCGAAGCCACTACAGACAAAGGAACCTATAAATAACAGCTTCACAGTAGCTTTTGATTTTTAAAAACAGGCATTGTGTTCTTTCTGAAGACGGTACAAATGGACCGAAACATGTCGAAGAAGCTTATTTAATGGTTTTATAAATCTAATTATGTGAATTTCGTTGTTAAATAAATTATGTACGCTGATATCAGGAAGATGTTGGGTTAGGTTAGTTGTTTCGGTAATTGACGACAAACTGGTTATAAATAAATAATTAAACAAATAAATAATTCTAATTAATTCCATGAGGGTAACGGCCTCCTGGTGGAACTAGGGGAAGGTCGAGTGTTTTATCACTAGGTGAGATATTGCTAGTGATGTCGCATTGACACTTGGAACATCTAATATAATTTCACTTCGTTCTGGTCTGTTGGTACTAACATCACTAAATCCTCTAGTGTAATCACTTGACACTTATGTTCGCGGAGTTTGTATTACTGGTTTTTAAAATGATATGTGTGTCTACTCCATTCGCTCCGGTTTTTGGCTGTTTTGACCACTACTCTCCTGTTGCTGTCGTGAAGGCCTATCCATCGTTTCTAAGGTCGCCCAGTCAGAACTACAGCATACGTGTGCAGTCCTCAGAGTACTGAAGTATCATTTTGTTTAATACGGACGTCCTCCACCAGAAGTCTGTGATGTCATGTAATGCAGTTGGAAATTTAAGTTAGAAGGCTTGCCTAAATATTTCTGAAGGAGTTAGTCGGAACTTAGGAGTAGATAGGAGGACAATACAAAAGACATCTTGAAGAAAGAGGTTGTGAGGATGTAAATTAGAGTCATGTTCTTTCTTTTGTAATATTGGCGTAATGGGCTAATATATTTTCCTCTTCATGTATCTGATTAGGCAGCTTAGTAACTACACTAGCTCCAGTGTGTTTATGCAGCCCTTATTGTCTCTCTTCAATCATGGCTATACATTTGACATTCCTAAGTCACACTCGACCACAATGTTTACCGATTCTATCTACACTATCTCTCTCTTTCTTTAAATACATTTGTCCTTTGAACGTATCCACCTTGAGTTCTTCTCCTACCCATATTATAATGTTCTGAGAACAGTGTATATCAAGCTAAGGATTTTTAAGCACTCGTACTTTGCCTGTCTTTTTTCTTCACTCTCCTTCACCAAAAAGTATCTTCTAGAAATTAAGTAGTAAAGTGGTGCAGGTTAAAACGCATGTACTTACAGTAAAATGTTTTGGTTTTGGTCACACGAATGTGTATGTAGTGACTGCTATATCAGGGTTTTTTATGAGATGAAAAAATTAAGTGTTTCCTAAAAAGAAGCTGATTCTTAATGTTACATATTACACATTACGTATTAATTACGTAGTAAAACGAATTTTGTGAATTTTATTGTGTTACTATTTTGGTCCATGTCAAAGAAACTTTAAGTGGAGTTAGGAAGTAGTGGAACTTTGTTGTCCACTCACTGCGCACACAGTAGCAAGTCTATCGAGCTGCTGCTAGCGAATTTCCTACGCAAACAATGGGTTAGCAATAGGCCTATTTGAATAATTAATGTCCTTATAGACCAGTAACGTGTATTATATTTCACTGTTGTGTAATATTTACGCCTACATTTAAAGGGAATTTCCTCAGTTTAAAGAGCAGAAAAACTGCGCCAGGTCAGTACAGAAGCTGTGTACTGGTGTATGGACTGATATTGCATGTGGCTTGTAGCGTAACTTGTACTGCAACTTGTACCGTAACTTTTTTCTCAAGCGGATTCTGGAGGGGGGAGAGACTCTTCTCCAATCACGTCGGACAGACCCATAACGTAGACGGCTTCGAGACCGCGCTCTTTAGAAAAAATAGTCGTACTGGTAGCCAGGAAAGATGGAACAGAAAGTCAAGGAAAGAAAAAGTGAAGGATAGAAAGACAGAAAGAAAATCTTAAAAAAGGGAAGAAACAAATGTTGCGAGGGAGAAATACTCAAAAATAAAGAAGAAAGAATCTGCAAACAAGGAAGAAAATAAAATTATTACAGCAGAATAAATCAAATCGTGCATTTGCCACTATGGGCTTCCCACACGTGGGCTGAATCTGGAATGTTCCTGTGCGAGACCTATTTTGAGAAATTTTCGTGAATAACAAGTATAATTACCTGAAGCAGATGTGCGTAGCCTAAGCAGTACCTGGACATCCTCCAGTATTTTCAAACGTAAGTTCTTCTTGAACATAAAGGACAGTAGGGTGAAGAGAGATAAACCAACAAGTTCCATCCTGAAGATAGGAATAATGATGGCCGAAACATGTTGATATAGAAGTTTGACAATAAACACCAGATTAGTTGCATCTTGTTTGTTTCTCTCTCTTCACCCTACGTTCATGATGCACGGTCACAAGGGCCTAAAAATGAAGGACTGTCTCCCCTCCGTATCCGGTTCCAAGCACACAGTACACTTGGCATTATTAACATGCATTTTCCAAAGATCAGAGGGTGCGTGCTATGTAGGATTAATATTATTTGACTAAATCTGCTGGCTAGTCCTCTGTGATGAGCAGTGTTGGATGACGCTGGGTAGCGGAATGTGTGAACAAGAAACCTGATACACCCGTTCTTTATCTT
>Ga0123355_10005217_pt1 | contig 18972 bp, 13 predicted proteins | sample TergutEmb28metaG_3_FD_89872 | JGI IMG/M metagenome (GOLD analysis project Ga0123355, IMG submission 89872) | Embiratermes neotenicus P1 segment gut microbial communities from Petit-Saut dam, French Guiana - Emb289 P1 | ecosystem: Host-associated > Arthropoda: Insects > Digestive system > Gut ... | reverse complement strand
CCCCCTTATATGAAACGTAGTGTTATACGTCTGTGCGTGTCCACCGGTACACACCCCCCTTATATGAAACGTAGTGTTATACGTCTGTGCGTGTCCACCGGTACACACCCCCCTTATATGAAATTTGACACAACCTCGGAACTATCCTGTGTTAAAATTTTTATAAATTTTAGCACACACAAAAGATATTTTGATGATCTATCTCTGTACAAACTATTGCAACCCTGGCTTGCTGAGTCCTTGGGTTTTGCATAAATAACATATTGTTATTTTTAGAAAGAGATGAACTCAACAAACATCCATTTTTTTATGGTGTGTAATTGAGAAGTATGACATACAGAAAACGTTTGAAATATTCCTGATAGATTTTACGTACCCATCTTTTCCATCAAGACACTGGTGCAGAATATTGAGATACAGGTAACTGTCCAGATAATGAGTAGTTGTAAGGACTTTGGTCCATTGTTTTTCAGACCATCTTCTATGATCTCCCAAGGTTAGCCAATGTTACCTGTGAGGAGTGGATTTCCACTGAACTCTTGGCATCCTGTGGTGTATCTGGGGCAAGTCATGTTGATGTTGGAAACTCAAACCATGTTCTGAAGCAATTTTCAGCAGCTGCTTGGGTGCTGAAGACATCAGGTGAATGTAGATACAATGTAGACAGCCTACAGCAGTGATTTTCACCAATGCTGCACATATTGCCATTCATTCATCCCTTAAACTGTCAGCAAAGATAACATTTGAAAAACTAATTTCAACATATTGACACAGATGTTTTTTCCATGTGTGGGTGTGTGTGTCTGTGTGCGAATGCATGTGTGTGTGTCTGTCTGTCTGTCTGTCTCTCTATCAAGAGACCATTCCTTCATCAAAATTGTGAAAGTACCCTGCATGCTCTTCTTGGGCACCTTAATCTGTCCTGATTTAGTATTTGTGTTTAGATGTATGACTGTATTTCTTTATGTATGTGTTTACTAGCTGCTACAGAAGACAATGCCTCCGCCATGATGGGGCTCCATGACAACGTTCAGAAGAAGGCAGTGCCATGGCATTCATTAATCCCTGAACAAGATTTGGCATCAAAGCCCAGACACAAACAAGAGGAGGGGCTCATAGTTGTAGCATCTCTTATTGACCGTTTGCCTAATCTTGGTGGCCTGAGCCGCACATGTGAAGTTTTTGGCGTCTCAGAGTACATTCTGGGAAGTCTCAAGTACCTCGAGGACAAGCAGTTTTGCAGCTTGAGTGTAACAGCTGAACAGTGGGTTCCAATTTCAGAGGTACAAAGATATGAAACCAAGTAAATAAGTTAAAAGCTTTGTTTATGTAAATATCAGAATTAATCAGATTTATAGGTTCTGGTTAGAGTATGTATGATGTTTTTGTACCCTGTGGTTTCCATTGCATTCTCTTGGTCATACCATTTTGTGATAGCTATACAGTGATAAACTATCTTCCGTTTCACTGTTGTAGGATCTGTTATATAATTTCTTCCCAGTTGTACCATGCAAGTTATGAAGACGCAGTTTTGTGTCTCTTCTGTTTTTCTCCTCTCTCGTCCATAACCCTTTGCCCTCACTTTTCCTTGTTGCATTCCAGTAATTTTTTTCACTTGTGTGAAGCATGTATATGAGTTAAGGAAGATGTATGCTTTAGTAGAAACAAGCTTTATTTGAGCCGCCTCATCTGACGTCATTTATACATTTGGTCTGTGGATGACAGACACATATTTACCATAACAAAAATTCATCCTGAATTTCAAGATGAAATTTTGTCAGACCCAATCAGACACGTGATGGTATAGGTACCTCTGTGAATGCAGACAACTTCCAATATCATCAGCTTCCATCAAAGACAAGGCTGTGTTTTGTCTGTGAGGAGTGTATGGGTGCTGCAGATCACTGGACCCCAACTCTGATGTCTGTGATGTGCTCAGTGATCCTATTGGAGGTGAGGTGGTCCAGTTGGCTGATATATCTCACTATATGAGCAGGGGATCTTGTACACCATCAACTGTGGCTGGACAGAAGTCATAGCTGTCATCCATGACTACTGTGTATGCATCACCAGAGAAGTCATAGCAGTATCTGCACACCCCCACACCTTCAGCTAGGATGGTAGAACCAACTAAGCAAAGCCTGACTCCACCTCCTCACCACACCAACTCCCTGTGTTCATGAACCTGCTCTGAACAACAGCTCAGTGGCTTGTGTGAGTGCCACACATAAGTTGTCTGTTGCTGCGTGGAAATATTGTTACATTTCTTGATAAATTCCATTGTGTTTATTTGATACAAGCGAACAAATCCAATAGTCCTTTAATCAGATTTTAGACTCGTTAATTTCTAGAAAATATCCCCTTCTCCTCTGCCCCCCACACCACCACCATAATTCCTGTTGACTGGAATGATGCAAGGACAGAAAGAAACAATTTTCATTGCCTCTTTTCTGTGCTGTGTATAAGCAGCAAGCTCCCTACTGCTTAGCACCATGGTGTGTCCACCAACTAGTCAGAATGTCACCTCCCACATACCACCCCTCCTGTATCTTTGTACAGTAGTTGCTGTCTTATAACTCCCAAATTCATTCACCCTGGAGACGGTAAGTGTAATGTTTGCTGAAACACCATACATTTCTGTATGTATCCAAATACCAGACACTTGTCCAATGCATCAGTGTATGTTCCAGGTCCTCTTCTATTCCTCTTTCTCCTCAACCTTCTTTTACTTTTCTTGTGGCTTTCCCCTGTTCCTTGGTTTCCTCTTCATTTATTCAGTAAATTCTATTCATCTTGTTTAGTAACAATTTGTGTTCCTATACTCTTTATTCCCCTCAGAGCCATTACATATCAGCTACTTGCAGCCACTGTGTACTTTCAGTCTCCTTCCCGTTCATGCCCAGCAGATTACATGCTTCTGCTGCCTGTGTTCTGTGTTTTCGGCATTTGTAAACCATTATAGTTTGTCACTCTCTGTCCTGTTCATACACCTGTCATTTCCACAGCTGTTTCATTCCACCCAGTCAGTCTTGCATTTTTTCCCCATGTATGTAGTTGTGCTGATTTCGGCTGAGCTCTTCCTTACCGGCTGAGAAGGCATCTTTCTCTTTGCCCCAGTGCTTCTTGTGTTTTCATATAAGGCAGTGGAATAAAAATCATCAGATTACTAGACATAGCAGAGCTTGAATATAAACATACAGACTGACTATTTGGCTGTGGTATCTGTGGTTTTTTTTCTCCCTTTATGCAAGTGTTGTAATAATGAAGGAATTAAACACAGCTGGTTTATGTTGTGTGCTTTATTGTGAAAGCATGTTTCAGCCTAATTTGGTTATCTTGAGGCCAGTAATATAAAATATGTAAAAGGAACTGTATACAGTTGCATTATAAGATACTAAGAATTGAGCTCTTAATTTTTACAATCAAACCAGTAAATGTTACTGTGTCAGATTTGTTTTGATAATAATTATGATGATAATGATAATAAAATTGATTAAAATATGCTTCTGTATTTCGCTGTGGTAAGAGAATATGCAGTATAAAGTGAATGGAACAGTACATTTTGCATGGCCTTGTTGGTCTCGTGCTAATGCTTGTAGCTGTTCATCTGTGTTCATTATAATTTCCTGTTTTGGGTTGGTGGTTTATTGTATTGAATTCCCATTCTGTTAAAAAGTGTTGGATCCCGTGCACAGATGTACTAGCCTTCTTCACTGTCCAGGAGATACTAAAATGCACCATACAGCAGACTAGACACAGTGTCCACATTGCAGCTCGAGTCTTTTAACTGTATAATAACATATGTACTGGAAACATAAATCAAAAAATAAACACAAGATTGTTTATTGGTTTGTATTCAGGTGAAACCCCACCTACTCCCCAGATACCTGGAAGCCAAGAGAAAGGATGGTTTCACATTGGTTGGAGCTGAGCAGACAGCAAACAGCACTCAGCTGAATGACTTCAAGTTTCCCCAGAAAACATTGCTCTTGCTAGGGTGAGTACAACATCACAATTGGCTATGGAATTGAGAAAACAAATTGCAAGATGTTAGGGGGGGGGGGGTTTCATGATTCAAATTATGTTACAATGCATTTACGGCTCCAGAAGTACCGAACTGTACTCTGTGACAAATTCACGGTACATGGATAGCAGATGGTGTTCCATTGTAAACTTACTTATTTTGTAAGTGTTCGTGTATTAATGGGTTTATGACCTCAAGCTCTTTTTGGTGCAACAAAAGTAATGTTTCACACCTCTAGACAGTCTGTAAGAATTTGTTGTGTTGTAATTTGTTTATGAAAATATTTTCTGTATGTCATAAGACATGTGCCTTTTGGTAGCACATGGGTGTAAGGGAAGAAATGTAGGACTTATGTATATTGCTACTTCAAGATTGGAGTGGTTTGAATGTACAGACCTAAAACCACCAGGAATGTGACTGATGAGAATCAAACAAAATACACAGACTATTGATATAAAAAAAAAAAAGACTGAAAACTGGCTTCACAGCTGACTAGAACATGGATCTATAAGAATATGAAAAGAGTATTATCATGTGATGATTCTTACTGTGGTTTGGGAGCTGCATTGAAGTCCGATGATACAGAATCTCAAGGACAGCAGGGTGGACCAAAACAGTTGCTACATGTTAACCAAGCCCGTAAAAGTGACCTTATTTTGGTGCAGATTGTCACCAAGAAGGACGACGTTCATTATGCTTGGAGGATTGAAGACAGTAATGGAACTGATAACAAAGTATTGTTTCTTTGATAACATGGAAATACACGGAAGTTCATATCTCCAGAGAAGGATGATAGTGGTGCTGTAGCAAGTACACACCACTCCAAGGAGATGGTATGACATGGTGATTCCTGTTGATCTCATGAAGGTTAATGTCAAGTAGACTTTTCTTGAAGTAGCAGCAGGCACTTGAATTTCATTTGTTAAACATTTATTCTGGACATTTATTTTCTCAAATATTTGTTGTCAGTTGTCACAGCTACAATTTAGTGTGTACCACAAGCATTGTAGCAATCTACCACTTGGCAGGAGCAAGGCAGTAACTAAAGTAGTGTGATTTGTTGCATCAGTTTATCTCTCATTCATATAAGGCTATAAACTACAACTTGTGCTCCAAATGTGGGCATTTAGTCAAGGTTGGCTGTGGATGGCGTTTTATTCTTACAGACCATAATATGATATCAATACCCTGAACTTTGCAAGCAATATACCAGTTTTAATTCTAATCTGGTTCCTGTTACTCTTTCCAGCAATGAGAAGGAAGGTATCCCACCAGATCTCATACCACTTCTGGATGTTTGTGTAGAGATTCCTCAGCAGGGAGTTGTCCGTTCCCTCAATGTGCATGTGACTGGTGCACTGTTTGTATGGGAGTATACAAGACAGCAGGTTCTGAAGTGAACACATTGTAGCACATTGTTTCTGTGTTGCATGCCTTGAAGTGTAATAATTAAAATATGGTTTTAAAATTCATGTATAAAACTGTACATTACTTCACATATTATACAGCTCATCTATAATTTTCCTGTTATACATATTCAGCCTTCCACATTCCCCTCCATTTCTCGAAGTTGTCCAAGTTCTTTTCTTCTCACCCATTCGCACAGGTCTGACTGCAAAATGCATAGGTACCTCACCACTGGACCCACCAGTGTGGGTGTTTGCAGATAATGCCTGGGCTGTAAGAGAGAGCATGAATAGTATGTGGCCTCTGTGAGTGTGAGAGTAACATTGTGTCTCCATGGTACGGCTCAAGTGATATCTGGTTGTATTGAGACGACATAATAGCTGGTCCCTGTGGGAGTGTGTCTAAAATAGCTGGTCCTCAGTGGGGGAATCTGAGTAACAATGCATCTCTGTGGGAGGGCCTGAATAGTGTCTGGCCTTGATAGTAGAGTGTAAGTAATGGCTGGTCTGAGTAATATCGGGCCTGCGAGTGAGGGTGTCCGTAATAGGCGTCTGTGTGATGTGATATCTTGCGTCAATGGAAAGATGTCAGTAATGGACTGTTCTAGAATTTATTCAGGAAGCTAGTTAAATAAATTGTCATTTTCTAGATGAGGTACATTGTAAGTGTGTTATATTGACACTCTGAGTAAGTCATATAGCATCAGTGATGAATGGATTAATGAATTTGTATGAGGCCTGGAAGAATGATTCTGATGGGACAGCTGATTTACTGGAGTGACAACCCATTCTTATTATTTATTTTAGTTCAGTTGTGCGATTCATTGACGGCTTTTCGTACTAGATGGTAGCACGTACAACATTCATAGACAGCGCCTGGTAGTACGAAATGTGTCTAACAGATGGCAGGGCTGTGCCATTGTGTGTTTGTCTGGCCATATTGTGCACATAAAATCCACCCTGATACCAGGCTGTTAGAATAGCTGAGGAGGTATACGGAGATGTTCCTGCTGCATGGTTCATGCCACAGTGCGCAGCTAGATGGCAGGGGCTTAACTAGTGCAGTCCGCAAATTGGCTGGAATTCAAAAGACGGCAAAATAAGTATACTTAAGTGAAAATTTTTGATATTTTGCTCTAATTTGCTAAGACAAACAGAAATTAAGCAAATCTTTGCGGTTTTTAAAACTCAGCTTCTCTTAAATTACTCTTCCCGGGCAACCAGAAACCTAGTGACGCCATTGTGTTACAATTTTAAAATGTAGGACTATTAAAAGGGAAGGGGAGTCGTATGTAAGAATATCAGTGAGGTAAACCAAGCAGAATGGTGCTTTACGCTGAGCCACACTGTTCGTAGAAAGTGTAGCCTGGTTACAACAGCCGTGGAGGTGCGGGCAGAGGTGCTCGGAGTGAGCTCAAATACCAGAGAGTGCTACTAGATGGCAGCACTACACCGTTCCTAATACTCAAGGCTGTCGAAAGATGGCGGGGTGTACGCCATACAGCATTTTGCGTTGAGTTGTGTGCATCACATAAAATCCAGACCGGTATCAGGTTGTTAGAATAGCCGAGGAGGTATACGGAGACTCTGGTGTAGCAGGGTACATGCCACAGGACGGAGTTAAGTGGGTGGGACCTAGTTCGGTCGCCCGATTGGCTCGAGTCCAAAAGACATGGATATTTTTGAGGTAAAATATCTTTTTTTTTTTTTTTTTTTTTGCTTTTGAATGGTCTGATTTCACACGACCAACAAATATGCATATATTTGGGATTTTTAAAATTCAAATTTTCAAAAATGGTTGACCACTAAAACTACTTACCCCGGGCTTCGAGAAACTTAGTGTCACCATTGTATTATTATTACATAATGGTGGCCGTAGTAGGAGAAACGCGGGGGAGAGGCATAAGGAAGAAATTATGGAAGAAACTCAAGCAGGAGGCATGACAATTTGAAGATGGAGATGAAAAGACGATTGAATCCAAAAAAATAAATCGGCGAGAAAGGCATTCAAGGGAGAAAAATAAGATGAGAATACATAAAAAGTTTGAATGTGGAAAAACAAAAAAACAAAAAAATGGAGGACGTCACAGCGAGCTACGAAGATGAAAAGGATTGTATGAAATATTAAAAATAATGTACAAGGGTGGGATTTATGGTGGAGTAAGGTAAAAGAGAACATTTGTTTCCATACTTTTTTTATTTGTTTAAGATACATTGCAGATATTCATATCGTGTACTGCATACCAGCAGTACTCCCTCCCTGTAGCGTTACAAGAGATGGGAAACAGGTAAAGGAATAAAAGGGTTGAGGTGATAAATACAGTTAAATGGGAATGGAATAAATGCAGAAAAAAGTATATATGTAAATCAGATTGGGTTAGGTGGAGGGCAGATTTGGAAAGCATGCAAAAAACTAGAAGGAAGGGAACAAATCAAGGTACTGGAAGCTACACAGATAGTAGTAGTCAAAGGACATAAAGCAGAAAGGAAGTGAGATGCAATGTACCAGAAATAAGGCACCAATGGACAAAAAGTTAATGTAAGCTGTAAGTGAAATGCAAATAGTGAAAACAAGCATACAGTAACATTTGAACAAAGAAAGGATGATAAGTACGGGATAAGAAATGGGCAGAGGGGACATATTTGTTCTCTTCCAGATTAGTGCATTGGAGAAAAGCATGACACTGGAGCCTTTTACCTTCATGCACTGTGTTCAAGATATGGTGGGAACTTGGTGCTGTGTGTTTTAGGTTTATGTGTGTTTGTTTTGCTCCCTGTCACAGTTTTGTGCACTTGAAGAGTGACTTACCTGTCCTTGAAATCTTACTTTAAAAGCCTTGTCAAATACTGATTAGGCTTATTGTTCAGTACCTCTATAGAAACCGACTAAGGATATTAGCTAGTTCACATTTGATAACTTGTATGACTCCTGCTGGACTACAGCGGGTTACATGTATTAAACCTTGTTAATGTACAAAACCAGATTATCATAGAATACAGTGCTATTGTAGGACATTTCTTGCTTATTATTGATAAATTGTACACACTTGTATACTTTCATACTGACATGTTCTACATCCTGTGGGTTACAACCCCTTTAGATCTAATGAACACGAAAGAAATTTAATTGAATTGGAGGGGGAAAAAAAAAAAGAAAAAAAATCCAATCACTTAAATATGAGCAAAGAGAAATGCTGACTAGGCCTGAATCTTTTTATGTACCACACAATACTTGTGCCACACTACGTCTCAGAACCAGGGATGCATTAACACCCATGAAGTGTGCACAATGGAGGGCGTTATTTGGCCTCCTGCCATCTGGCTCATGCCCGCTTGAGTTAAAGTGTTTATACAGCAGACAGAGATGTGTAAATGAAGTACAGCATTTCATTGTCAGCCAACAGTCCTTTTTGTGACGCTGTTTGAAAATGAAGAATAAGACTGGGTTTCTTTTTTGACATTATGACTGAAATGGCCCCCTTCAATGCCAAACAAAGTGGACAGCTGGGGTCTGATTGTGTTGTGAGCAGGGATGCACAGTCTCCAGGACCTCCAGTCTCTTCTCCAGCAAGTACTGGAGGGCTCTTCTTCTGCATTAAGCTTATCACTTACCTAAACATAGTGCTAAGACTAAGAGTGAGTGTAGTTTGTAGTCCAGTCTTTGGGATGACACCACACAGTGAAACTTGGACTTTAAGTTACCTGAATATGTATGTCCTCACCCCTTTCTCTTATCACCTCCCACTAGACTAAAATGTGTTCCTCTAATCCACCAGTCAGCTAGTCACAAATAATCTGAGGTACATTCCACAGTCAATTTACAAACTCAGTTTATCATGTTGAAAGACACTTTCATTAGTGTTAAGAATGGCAGTATGCCCTACTTTTCCAAACCAATGGGATGGAATTCCAAAGCTTTTTCTTTGTAGAAAGAAGCTCAAGAGTTAGTATGATACCAGAGAGTATAAGCAAACACATCAATCACATACTGCCTGGCATAAACTACTGACTGGAAGGCCCAGGGATCAAATCCCGGTGGGGGCAAGATCTTCCACACCCGTCCAGACCAGCCCTAGGCCCTGCCCAGCCTCCTATACAATGGTTTACCAGATCTTTCCAGGGGGTAAAGCAGCCAGGGCGTGGCGTTGACCACCCACCCCCATCTAGCGCCAAGGTTGAAAGAGTAGAGCTATACATCGGTTCCCACTCTGGGTCTTCATAGCCTGTTGTAGGGTGAACTGTACCTTCATCTTTTTTACTGCCTGGTATAAATGCACTGGAATTACATCACCCACTGAAATGACTACCACAAAAACAGCTAGTTTACTTCAGCAGCTGTTGCATCTACACAACAAGCAGCACATTCTAACCTGAATATGGTCACTAAACAAGACCTTTTTTGCATTCCTAGTAGCAATCCCTTGCTTATCATTAGTTCCCAACATTATGCCAAAATTACATGTTTAGAGGATATGCAGACCATTGACACAGACTAATCACATATGAATAATATGTATCTTGTTTTCGTATGTACCAGTAACTGTCCTGCGACCAATACAGTCTGCACTCTGAGCTGCTGTCCCAGGCCTCACAATGATATGCCACTGTAATAAACACTAAAGTCTTTTAACACATAAATATATAACAGTCAAGGTATGTGATCTGTTAGGGGTATAGAACACAACATGGACTCTCAGCAAACAGAAAACACCGTGACTGAAACCTCTCTGCCAGCGAGGCAGACGCAGCTAGGCTACCTCAGCAGATGAAACTACCTTGCAAAATTTTGATGTTTTGCTGACTGTGCATCTCAGTATGATCTTAGCAATTGACCAACTTAATGCACAAATTCTGTTTTATAATAAGTTTATTATATTCCTCTACATGTTTCGAGCACTATTGTGCTCATCATCAGGAGGTCAAATTGCAGTATACAGCATCTGGTATATTCACACTCTGTAGGTGGCCGTCCAGTGCGCAAGTTGAGAGAGGACTGTCTCAAGCTGCGCACCGGACGGCCACCCACAGAGTGTGAATAAACCAGAAGCTGTATAATACAATTTGACCTCCTGATGATGAGCACAACAGTGCTCGAAACATGCAGAGGAATATAATAAACTTGTTATAAAACAGAATTTGTGCATTAAGTTGGTCAGTTTCTAAGATTACCTTGCAAAATATGTGACTTTAGCAATTAGGCCCAGAAGCACCTTAATGCTCACCCATCACTCAAAGTCACTGTATACATGTGATTCAAACACTTCAAAACAGACAGTCAACACTGCTAAACAGCTGACCCACAAATATAAGTCTACTGTACAAGTAACAATTCCTTTTGCATTTGACAGCTGTCTATAAGGCAACACTGGTGTACAACAAATAAAACCTTCCCAGCTGCAACTATGACTTTTACAAATGCCACATTTGTCACAAAAGTAAGATGACATTTTACAGGCATTAAAGCTCTCAAACATGATAACCAAATTTAGAAGCGTTAGACACCTCCACACGCACACTTAACTCTGTTGAGGCTTCTAGTCTCCTCAGTTCTAACTTACCACATATTTTCTCCATGTTGCGCAGATTACACACCTAATGCCACATGATTACTAGGTTCTACTGCCAAAATTTGAGGGGAACTCTCTCCCTGTGTTGCTGAACAATTCAGTGCTTCTCCAGTTGCCTTTCCTGCCACGCGGAAAAAACGCCACAAAGTCTCTGAATTTCCTTTCGGACTATTCCCCTTATTGGCTTCAAGTGATCGGGAACGTGAAAGTCTCCGTTTAGGTGTAATGTGAACACTCGAATTGGTCTCACTTTCCACACTGATTGTCTTCTCTTTTCTCAACTTTGTGAGCCAGTCAACATTCTCCTTCAGTCGTGTATTTGGACTGCAGTGATGATGTGGTGAAGTTCCATCAAGAACAGAATTTGGCAGGTTCAGTGTTGGTGAAGACAGAATGGGATGAAACTCTCTTTCTGTATCAGGTTGCTGATCACTTGTAGAACACTGACAACTGACACTGTGTCTACAAGGACTGAACAATTTCCTAGCTCGTGTTTCCAGCCCTACTCTACTCAGCTGATTTCCTTCTCGAACTGGTGAAAGCACAGTGGGCTTGCCACATGAGCTGAAACTGCAACTGGCATCATTATCAAGCAAATCCTTGAGTTTGCGTTTAATCCTGGGAGACTTCCTCCTAAGTACACACGCACAAGTTGTACACGGACTTGTAACCTCGTCCTTGCCATTACAGTTCAAGCAACTTGCCTCTGACAGTGTAACTTCTGAACAGACACGGTCAGGAGTTCCCTCATGATGATTAATTTGTGCTTTGCTGGCATGTGATGTTGCACGTACAACTTGATTTGTGTAGCCTTCTTCTACATGGGTTATCTTTGGTGTTACAGCCCAACCTCTTAGCAGAGCATCATAATTATCATCTTCAAACTCCAACCCAACATTCCAGATCCGATGTCTTGAGTCATCTGAACACGTCACAATCTGCATCATCAACAAATGAGCAAGTCGTGGTAAAATATGTCTTACTAACTACAGGAAAATTTTCATAGTGATTGTAAAATTTAAGAATTGTTGCCTCACAGGCTGCACATGCGATATAATGGCTTATCTTGGTAGAGACGTAGACAGCAAGAGAACAAATGACAGCAACACAAGCACCAGGAGAGTGGGAGTTGTTTATGTACAATTTATTCTCTTGTCCTACCTTGATTTGATTACCTAATGACTACAAATATATATCCTGTTTTGGCAATGTCCATCCAAATGGTACAGCCTTGTCACATGACTTTGGACATAAGACAGTAAAACAGACATACTGTGACATAAAAGACAAAAGCAGGAAAACATACCTGCAGAACTTACATTCTGACATACACCAACCACCAGTAGACAGAAGCATCAAATAAGAAGATGGCAAAGCCATAGGTGAAAGCTACAACATTCAAGTTGGATATGTTGAAAAGGGCAATCCACAGCCTTTCAAGTGGCAGATGATGATATTCTATACATTTTGACTTGCTGAATCACTCTCATTTTGTGACACTAAGAAGACTCATCAGGATTTCACATTCCACTTGGTGTGAAAACTTATACAAAAATCAGAACAAACTGGGGCATCATCACTTCTCTAAAAGGAAGATCAACCACTGCAGCAACAAAAGTTGCCAGCCTTTCACTAAGAAAAACTGATCACTCGTTGAAGAAAAGCAATCAGTTCAGATGTCACATGTGTTCTGCACATGGACTGCGTCTGTGAACTAGTTACGTAAAGTGTAAAGTGTGACTGTGTCTTACTTGCTTCAAAGACTATGGCACTAAACCTGTGATATGGACTGTTCACAAACATACATTTCCACTGTAACCAGACAATAAAACTGGTGTCTAACCAGTCGAACAATTAACCAAGTAACTGCCAACTAATTTTTGTACTAGCCAACCAAACCACCCCATAACACATTCATCCTTGAAACGACTGTAACGTGTCTAGTAACAAAACTACCTGGCAACCAAAGGACCACAAGCACATTTACAGTCTGTCATAGGACAGTGTATTCTGACACTAACCTTTGTATCCCCCACAGGACACCACTGCACACAGGTGACCTCTGCCCCATGTCCCACCAGACTTGTCACTGGTCTCTCTGAACCACGGGTGTTCCATATATAGGCACAGTCATCACTGGAGCCACTGGCAAGGTACAGCCCATCAGGACTGAGGCATGATTTAACATAGAATGTGGAATTCTGGTGACCAGCAAATACCGCAACTAAAAAAAGAAAAGTTCTGTAAAGTTCTCTAATCGTATTTTATCAACTGCACAGATTGCACACTGTCAAACAGGATGACAAATATAGGGCATGAATTGCTGATAAGATGGAATGACTGTGATGCCTGGGGTTCTCACAACGCTGTTGTTGTGCTGAAGATTCAGACTTTATGGACTGTGACACTGTGTCAACAGGTGAGGCAGTTTGAAGGCACCATGATCCTTAAAGCCGTCTCACCCAATGATACTGTACTGGCATACCAACTTGAACATTCAGCATGGAATGTAGTTGCTGAGGAATGCTTTAGTACCATTTGATCAAGCACCTAGTGATAATGAGGTAAGCAGATAAAAAAAATCAGACATCCAATCTCTGGCAAGATACCAAAACCTCCCAATCATGGAAAAGTGTTAATCACTATACTGAAACGATCAATTTCATTAACCAATAAAATAAATTTCTGCCATATGAAAATATCTATGCCCATGACAGTTCCTAGATTAAAGTAAACTTTTTCATAGTAAGTCTCAAAATTCATACATAAGCACTTAATATTATTATGAGTCAATCAAGAAGGATGAGTTTGTTTGGACATATAGTATGCATGCAACTGAATGTTAGCAATCTTGCCTCAAGCCAAGAGATCCCAGGTTCAATTCTCAGCTCAGAAACCAGCTATCCTGACTGCTTTTCAAGGTTGTCCTCAGTCCTCTACAAGGATACCTCATATTACACTAAAGTGCTGATAGCCCCGTCCATTACCACAACCCCAGGCTTATCACACGCATTGCCCATTAATGAAAAATGTTTCCCGCAATATAGGAGGTTCTCACAGTGGTAATGCTGAATATTCAAGTCCTCTGGGATGTAATACTGTGTCACTGCTATGGCAGTAGAACTACTTGCCGAACGACACAAACATCATATCCCAGAAGACTTGAAACTTCACTGTTTCCCCCATTTGAAGCTCTTCTAGTTTTCATGATGCAAGGTACTTTTCCTGCAAAACAGAACCAAAATGATATACCAGGCAACAAACAACAGCTGTCACGAGTGCGTCAAAATATAGGAACCAAAACTTCACCCAACTTGTCTCACATTAGTCTCACACAAAGAATCTAGATTACATGATCATTGGTCTACAAATGACTTCTCTGGAACTCACTGTCTGTTATTTCTCAACATCCTTTCTGCCATTTTGACCATGGCCCACCCTTGTGACAATTCAAAATGTTATATATCACCTAAGGAAATTTTTATATGATTTGTAGCAATATTTTGGGATCAGCGATGTAAGTGAGGCAGTACAAGTGACTGTTATTTTAATAAAAAAATGATGTAGTTGTTTAACTGGATAATAGCACACCTTTCATTTTATATCAAGAATAAAATAATAATTAAAAGAATAACTAAAGCTATAGGCGATTCAGTGAACCACACCCGTCTCCCGAAAGAGATTCACCTACTAGACTGAGCACACTGGGACAAGCATGGTAAAAGGGCGACTGTGTAGAACAAGATACAGTGTACACAACTCACCAGGCTTGGTCTCATACGTAGCAACATTGTAGCAGTATATCACACTGTCCATACAGCTTGCATAAAGTTTCAGCTTGCTAGGATCCATCACCAGGTTTGTAAAGCCATTCCGAGACGTGCTTCCAGGATACGGCAATGTGTGGCAGGGTGATGGCTCCCTTTTGTATGCTGAGTAGTTCTTCCGCAGGTCCCATACTTTTATCAGCCTAGAACCAATAACCAGGAATACTAACTTTGGCATAATGTAAATTCACGCAGACTAACTTTCACATCTGACACAGGGTTTTTTTTGAGAAATTTACAATTACTCAACTGGGCAAGAAATTTCCTGTTATGGACCCAAAACATTCATTTCCATCACTAAAACACTGTCCACTTTTTTCCTGCTGTAGTTAATACAACGTTGTGTAGCAAAATAATTGCTGCTTATTCTGTGACCCATATAAAACACAGAAATACACTGTGTACGGAAAGTGTATAATTTCTGAATTTTTAACCTGGTGGTGCATATAGTAACCACTAGGCTTTCAATGGTTAGCAACATTACACAAAGTGAGAATCAATGTCTGCTAATTCAGAAAAGCAATGACTTCTGGATACTCCTAACAAGTTTAAACCAGCACTTTTGACTGCAATAAATCAATGTAAACCCTGCGACCATATGCCTTACCATCCCAAAACCAATTAATAATCTGGGAGTTTAGTTTCAAAAGAACTCCCCCAGTTCAGTTCCATCCTGTAGAGATGGCACAACATATTCTACTTGTGGACAAGTTTCAAACAGTTCCGGAGGATCAGTTTATTCTATTTAATAATGCTATGTCAAAAACATGGATTACAGGGTGCCAAATGAGATCATGATATTGTCAATGATTAACCTTTTGGCACCGGAATTATTTTTTTAATTTTAGCACACCCTGTATATAAAATGTGAATAATACAGGAACCAAATATGTTAGAATTATGAATCAAACTGCATTTTGAAGAGGAAAAAACAGAGAGTATATACCATGTTTAAAATATTCAGTACATATATTTGTTGAATAAATATATAAAATGTAACGTTTAGAGGTTAGCGGTGCGGTACGACCACTACAGTCGTCACTAGGCGTCAAAGGGTTAACTAGGAAGGATATTGCAGCAAGTACCAATGAGTCTCTTAAAACACTACACTAGCATCTGCCTGAAGGGATGAATAAACAGAACAAAAATCTCAGGCCCATGAAACAGAAAACAAGAATGATAACCCCTACAGCACAAAGTCTGGTACATGACTGGACAAGTACTTGATGATACTTGTATTCTGGGGTGTGACACTGTAGTCACAACTCAGAAGACAGGTAACTCTGTAGTCACCACGGTAAGACACTAAAATCTCTGTGGACGTGTTACTGTTATATATTTCTATGGCTGAAACATGAACGCCATGCACATCTAAAATATGGTAAGAGGTACCAACCCATCACCAGCCCCACACGAAATCAGGTGGTAATGATCTTGGAACACAAGACTAGTGATGCTACTCGCACGAGAGGTTGGTGTAGACTTGTTCCTGCGACTCCTTGATCCAGTATTGGATGGAATACCTGAAAATATGACAATCCATCACATTTCAGTTTCCCACACTTATAATTATGCCATAATGATAAGCCATGCTTAAGTAAAAGTTTGTATCAGGAGTTTGTAGAAACACAGAGTTGCAAGTAACTGCACTGTACACATTATTTCCCATACAGTTTACAGTTATTCAGCTGATCAAGAAACTCCCTGACAATATGAACCAAACAGTTCATACCTGTGTTATTAAAATCCTTCCACTGGACCCTATATGTGATCCAGTTTAATCCAATTTACATCTTTACAAATTCCTATCTCTACAATCCACCTCATATCCCATCCACATACATGTCTCCAAGTGATCTTTTCGCTGAGAGTTTCTGACCAAAATTTTGTGTATCTTTATTTATGCAACATAAGCTTCATGCCCAGCCCATTCCATCCCGATTTGTGTCATCATCCACAAATTATTAGGTAAACACTATAAATTACAGAGCTTTCCAGCACATAATTTATTCTAATCCTTTGTTACTTTGTTGTATTGTCTACCAACTGAAAACATTCACTCACCTGATCCCAGGGCATGATGAGAATTTGAGATAAAGTTATCTGGCTTATCCCACAATGGCCCCTGGTTTGATCTTGTGTCCCAGACCATTATCATCCCATCCCGGGCCCCTGTTGCAAAAACAGCTGCAAACAATGAAACTGACTCTGTCATCCAGCATGAGAAATTTCTGTATCCTTAACTGAGATTTACAAAAGAATTTCATTGCAGACAGGGATTTATTTTCTGTACTTTTTTTTTAATCGTACCTTCTTTTCTTCCAACAGTTAAGACTTTCTTGCCTACTAAGTTATTACACTATGCACATAATTTAGTTTACTTATATTTCATGACCAAGGACAGCTTAAGTGTACAGACTGCTCTAATTAACTTTGTAATTACAGCAGTACTGTGCACCAAATATTAACAAAATTTTAGTTTTGTCTGCATTTTGGGTACTACAGCCACTGTTCAGAAAATACACAATAAACCACAAAAGAAATGAAAATATGATAGGATTATGTTACTCAAAACAGATTTTGTGCAAGTCTACAGAACAAACTGGAAAGAAAGTGATTAAGTAATAAGTTCTGACAGGGTTTCCTTAATCATAAAATATCAACACAAAAAGGAATATCCTTACAAAGACATCTAAAAAGATGGAAAATTTATGTTCACTATAACTTAACAAGTAAACCGGGTCTAAAACTGTAATAAGGATGACGATCCAATACACGCACAAACCAGCAGTAAGGAAATTCTCAGCTGTAATAAACAAAATTTTCTCACTTTTATCTTGTGGCCTGAATGCGACTGTCTTGACACTCCTTGTATGTCCTCTGAATTGCCGCACCTGCCTGAATGGCATGATGCTAACATCCCATAGCACAGCTGTGTGGTCACCAGACACACTCACCAGCTTCAGTTCCTCCTCCATCCATGCCAAGTCAAATATTGCATTGTGATGAGCTTGTATGCCTGCTGACGAAGACAACACTTAAAATCTTTAGACCCAGGTCCACAACTGCACCAATTTGTAATGTTAACATATTATCAAACGGGTACCAGTGGTTCCTTTCTCTACTGTTTATAGTGGCCATAATACAAAAGTAACCACCCACCTCCAGAAGAAGGAGGGCATCCTACAGGCTGGCCTGCTTCATATCATCTTACTTTATCATTCCATGACAATTTACTGAATTCTCAGTTTCACAAATTGCAATACTGGTGCAGAACGGGTTTGATAAGTTTAGGTTAGTCAAACCAGCAAGCAGGCCTACAAATAAAAGGGTTAATATCAAGATCGCTAATTACATATGAGTGCCAAGTTTTAGATAAAGAGTCGTTCCGCCCACTTCGAAATTAATTTGCAATGTAATACAGTCAAGAGCATTTGTGGATTTCATGGACCACTGGTGATGCAGATTCTAATCACTAAAACAGCCTTACCTTCAGCATTTATCTCGCCTGACCTATGACGTTTATTTTTTTGTCTCGTGTCTTGAATTGCTATCATGCCATCTTCATTTGCAAGTGCAAGCAAATGCTGGTAATTTGCTTTACAGCAGAACTGACAGGCGAAAACGGGAGACTCCGAGTTATAACTCTGGCCATAATTATATGGGTAAATGCCACAAAACTCATCACAATCGTAGCACTTCAAGCGTTTGATTGCCAAATCGTAAGAATTCGTGGTTCCTGCGGACAGCAAACGATCATAAATTACGTGTTTAAAAATGAAGCTACAGTAACTACACATATACGTATATACTTTGTACTTACTACGCCCTGTTTCTCTTGCATATAATAGGTGTACGAGGTCCATACTCGTTTATAAGGCATCAAACAACACACATCTAGACTGCATTCGTACCATTTCTCAAACACATAAATGTTTACGTTCCTACGCGGGAAATAAATATCGATTCTCTAACGACTCACGATATTCTCCAAATTGACTGAAAATGGCGGTCAATTGCCTTGACACTACATAGCGAATTGAAAGAAAATGGTGTCATACAGACAGCGCAAGAAATGTCAGTGGAACTCATAGATGGAACTGGCCATCACACATCATCATGGATCAGAGATCATCTAGTGCAGTGAT
>Ga0123355_10005216_pt1 | contig 18973 bp, 11 predicted proteins | sample TergutEmb28metaG_3_FD_89872 | JGI IMG/M metagenome (GOLD analysis project Ga0123355, IMG submission 89872) | Embiratermes neotenicus P1 segment gut microbial communities from Petit-Saut dam, French Guiana - Emb289 P1 | ecosystem: Host-associated > Arthropoda: Insects > Digestive system > Gut ... | reverse complement strand
CCTTTTTCTAGTAGCAGTTCAGCAAGATATGAGCCGTCCTGTCCAGTAATTCCTGTTATTAATGCCTTTTTCATAATTCCCTCCTAAGCGTTAGCTTATTAATCAGCATAATCAACGCCACAATATAAAATTATGACTTTATCTTTGAATATCATTATAAAGAATTCCTAGTTGATTCTTTCCACACCAGTGTACCACAAATAACCAAAATTGCACTACTTTCTTTTTGCAACTTTGGGCGATTCTGTTAATATTATTCCCAATCGGACTCATATTCTCAGACAGCGCATTGCAGAGTTTGCAGAGCGTTGCAATAATTGTAGCATTCCCAAATAGGAATAATAATAATATGTTTAATCGTTGCCAGCTTCTTTAAAGACGCTAGAAGCTATCGGAAAAGAGAAAGGCTTAAAACCGGAGGACTAGAGCAGAACGTCAAACAATCAAAAGATTCTTCAGGATACATACGCCCGAAGAATTTTTTTATTTGATATTGAAAAGCACTTTACAAGTTATTAGTAGTTAAGAGCGTTGCCTTATCCATATTCATATAGTGCAGGGTCAAAAATAAACGTCCAATTCTCACGTTCGTTTGCGTCTCCGACAACTTCCCAGATTCCATAATCGCCATATATTCGAGCATGTGGCTCATTAGCACCCGGACCTAAAACGAATAGGGTTCTTACCGGTGGTGGCGGAACTCTGCCACTAATTATATCAAAGTATGAAACTCCATAATCTTCATGAGGCAATCCTGCAGCCTCAATAACAGTAGCTTGAAAGTTTATAAGCGACAATTCTGTCACACTGTCCGTTACAAGTGGCCCGGTCGAGTCTTTAGGCTTAATGAACAGGCTGACTGTATCAGGTATTTGCTCTCTTAAACCATGGTCACCGGTTATAATAATTGTGGTGTTATCATAAACACCAATTTCTTTCATCCTGTTAAAGAAATAGTTGAGTGATTCAAAAACAGCTCTTGTCACCTGAGTGCGTGAACCTCCCTGTCGCAGTCCTCCTGTTGCTTCGTCAAAATGAAATCCGTTGGAATAGGGGTCATCTATATATCCATGGGCGTGAGGTCCATTTAAGAATATAAACGTGAAAACACTCTCCTCACTATTTGCGGTAAACTCATTGTGTGTTATATATCTGTGAAACCTCATATCCGAATGTATTCCTACCATAGGAATGAAAAGAGCATATTCATCTTCAACTTCTATGTTGAAGAATGATTGTCCAAAGTCCGGTGTGATATTTGAAAGCCATGTGTTCTTTAGCAAATATGGAGATATCCTTGCAAGAGATAGACGCGTTGTTGTAAATAAAAGCTGTTGGAAATTAAGCTCTACATGACTAGCGACAGCAATGTTATCGCTCCTATGTGCTATTTGATTATAGTTGCCAAAGACACTTATCAAGCAGAGATAGAGATTTGCTCTAAACCCATTTTCTCTTAAAGTGTCAACAAAATTATGCTTTGCCCATGCTTCTTCCTTGAGTTCCGGATCCTGCTGTCCTACCACAGCATGATGCCCGGTTAGCATCGCCACTACAGAAGGAACTGTGTCGAAATGCTCTGCTGTGTGATTTTCATATAGTGTAAAGCCATCCAAGTATTCCCGTAGGTGAGGATATGCCTCAAAAGTATCTCTAATAACTCTCGCATCCAGGGAACCAAGTAAAAAGACCAAAACATTATTTTCATCATTAAAATTTATCGCAGCATCATATGAAAAGTATATGGGTCTCTGATCGTATCCCTCCGGCAAATCGGCTGAGATAGCCGTTGAAACTAGCCCGACTGTTTGCATGCCTACGATAATCACAATAGACAACACATACGCCTTATCAAATTTAAGCTCCCCATTCTCCGGCTTAAAAATCAACCATAAGAAAAGTGGTGCAATTATAATCACGATCCAAGTCAGAATGTTTCTAATATTTTCAAATGTAAGTTCGCCATATTCAGCCTGCTGCCCCATAATAGAAACCATATCGCCATTTAAAAGCAATGTTTGAATATACGCAGCCAAAATAACTCCACCCATCAAAAGGACAACTACATTAAAAGCTTGTCTTTTAAGCACTTTCAAGAGCAATATCCACGCTATTATTGCTACAACAACTGCTCCAATCACATAGAAAAATACAATCGAAAACAACCCTAAGGCAAATCTTGCAATGATAACCATCGCCCCGAACAACGCAAGCGCAACTACTCCCGGCAATATTTTCCTATGATGCAGCATTGTCAGCACAACAAATATGGCTAGGAAACTTATTGCAAATACTATCATCAATGGTGGCAAAACAAATCTCCAGCCCACCACAAAATCAACCGGATTGTGTAAGAACATATCCAGTGGAGTATAAATAAACAGCATAAACGAATATGCAAATGATATTGCCACTGTTATTCCAAGTTTTCTTTTCGGCAGAAGTAGAGCTTTTATTTTATCTACCATAACTTTTATGTCCTTGCTTTAATTTTTTAGATATTGCATGATATCATTCCACAGCTCCTAAGTCAATAATAGTAGCTTTTGAGTTCCCCCAAAATCAACCACACTTTTCCTGCACATTATGCCATGAACTTCATATCCTTTTTCTAGTAGCAGTTCAGCAAGATATGAGCCGTCCTGTCCAGTAATTCCTGTTATTAATGCCTTTTTCATAATCTCCTCCTAAGCGTTAGCTTATTAATCAGCACAATCAACGCCACAATATAAAATTATGACTTTATCTTTGAATATCATTTTAGACAACTTACTAATATATATCCCCGTCATTCTGCGCGTAGTCGCAGAATCTATGACACCTGTATTCACTGGATTCTGCGACTTCGCGCAGAATGACGTTAGATCTTTTCATTGCTCATTTGACATTACCTGATTCTTCCCCTACCAGTGTACCACAAATCAGATTTATTGCACTACTTTCTTTTAGCAATTTTCTTCACAGCCCTATATAGCCAATTAAGCCTGTTTCTACCATATGTCTTTGCGACAAAAAATAGAAGTGGCATCAGCTTTCTCTGCTCATATGGTCTTCGTAGATAAGAAATCTCTTTTTCTAAGCCGACAATCCCCGCTTTTTGTGTTGCAATGAGTTCTTCTGATTTTTGCATTTTCTTTTCAAGTAAATTATATAATTGCAAGCGCTCATTGAGTCCCCCAACATCTACATCAGCATCTAATATTTTCACAAAGAACGATTCCAACTCTGTTGCCACTCTATCCCATGTATCGATGTACTCAACTTTTATAAGTTCTTTTGAGAAATCAATCGTCTCAACTATTTCGCCTATTTCCTCAAACTTATCGAAGAAAAGAAAATAGTCCTCAAACTCACTAAAATGTTCCTGTAGTTCCCTATTTAGCTCGCAGTTACTAACTACCACACGTTTCCCATGTTTAAAACCAATAACAAGAGGCAGTCCAAAGCCCTCATATAGGCTCGGAAAAATAACAGCTTTACAATTTGCATACAGATAGCTCAAAAAATCATCTTCAATATGTCCGCTTTTATAACTATATACATTTGGTTCAATGTAATCATTCTCACCATAACCAACCGCTATGAAATTATGTTTTGAACCTGAAACAGCGTCAATCGCCTCACGAACAGCTTTGTGCTTATATGCATTTCCAACTATAAGTATATATTCGTCGAAAGGTAGTTCATAATCATCTCTTTTAGACTCCGAAAGCCCTGTGGCAATATATATCACCTCAAGCATCTTGTCCTGCAAACTCTGCTCATTTGCATAGCAAGCCAAAAAGTCATTTTTTGTGAAATTACTTATAAACGTGATCCCGTCACACATTCTTATGCCTAACTCAACATCGCTACTGTCTCCAACGCCAATATGTTCATCGATTCTCACCATCATAACATCAAACATAGTCTGAGCATTTTTCAAGCACAAATCGCTCATGGTCAATTGATGCTCTAAATGCATAAGTTGATTTGGCGCAAATCCCAGATGAAATTTTCCGATTTCCTCACTTAATTCATCAGGGTAAATAATGTTCTCATATTTACCGGAAAGTCCGTGATACTCAGCAACATCACGATTCACTTGCAAATAAATATCATATTTATCTCCAAAAAGTCGATTAAATGCTTCAAAAACAGATTTTTGATACTCAGATGTGCCACAATGCATTGCCGGCATTATTATACAGTCAAACAATATTCTTTTCTTAGGGTAATAATCCTCATCTAACACTTCTAAAAACGGAACAATCGGATTTGTTGTCAATTTTGTCTCACAAAGTTTCTCCCAATGAGGATGTTTTGATGTAAACAGCTCCTCATCCGACACATAATCCACTTTTACCATGTCATTTTCACATGAGAATAGTGCATGATGTGAGACAATCGCAGAAAATCCATATATATTCATCCTGCAATAATAATCCATAAGTGCATATTTTAGGCTCTCATAAGACACATCAAAAAAGTCAAGTGCATTTATCACACTTCTTTTAATCATCACACAACATGGTACAGACTGAATTGTCGTTGAATATTCAGGCAAATATTTTATCGAGGTTTTTATAAGGCTTTCTTTATCTTCAATTTCCTGCCCATAAACTATTCCATGCTTTTCGGCTTTATACAAACACGTGCGCATGTTAGCGACAAGGTCGCTATGAGGTAGAACACAGTCCGATAGTAGCAATATATCTGACAAGCTGTCTGATTCGCTAACTATTTCATTATAAATCTCGACAACATTTCGCTCCTCAACATCCTCAGCAGGCAAAACATGTAAACAATCACCACTATCTGTGTCAATAAACTCATTATATCGAGCAATGTCGGTTTCATTTGAAGTTTTATATAAAATTACAGTTAACATTGTTTACTTTCCCACCGTCATTCCAATCTGCCGTCATCCCAATCTGTCGTCGTTCCAATCTGCCGTCATTGCGAGTCATCGTAGATGGCGTGGCAATCCACTTCCCCCCGTCATTCTGCGCGAAGTCGCAGAATCCACCTCGCTTACCTCATCAATCGAAACAATCTTTTAATCTTACGATATATACTCCGCAAAAACACATAAAATCTTGGACTCTTTTTTAATCTTTCAACTAAATTTTTCTTAAAGAGACCCCAGAGCGAATGTTGATGCCTTGTTATAATATACCATATTGACGTTATTTCCATCGAAGAAAAATCCTCTGTCATTACCCAACCCGAATAATATCCTTCCGACTGTGCAGCAAAACAATATATCCGCTCAAAAGCATGTCCTAAAGATCCATCAACCGGCAAAGGCTCATCAGGAAAATCTTCGTATTTTAAGTCATAATCAATAATTTTTTTCATTGCCTTTGTTCTAAACCAAAACATCCCACCGGCAGGAAAAATAGGGTCAATGCCATCTTCAATCGGCACGTTTATTTTGAGTCGCTCTGCAAGCTCCAAAGTGTTTTGGTAGTTTGCTCCCCAGTAATTTGAAATAAGAAATCGATACTGACCGTGAACCACAGGAGGCGGAAATAGCATCCCAAGTCTTGGGTTTTCATCAAAAGTGCTGACAACATTTTTAACATAATCGCTACTTGCAAGTAGATTACCCATGCAACGCTGAGCAAAACCATAGCCAATTGTCAGCGGTTTATCCTGTGGCGATTTTTTGTTGTGTATAAAGCAAATATAGTCATAATCCTTCATATATGGCTTTAAAGCCACCCACAAAGCGCCAACATCTCTTCCTTTGCTGTCTTTTGGAAGTACAACAACATCTTGAACTTTGAGGCTCGCTTTTGCAAAGCGGTCTAGTATATTTTCTTTTGTCTGCTCTGCAAGAGTTGTTATGTAGATATCTGCTATATCACTCGCAGAGCGTATATAGTTTAGGCAAAATTCAATTTGATCGTCATATGTGATATGAGCGAAAATTGCGACCTTAGCGACTGCATCAGCCTTTGCACCCACGTCAGTCTCAGGATAAACTAAACGATTCTCCGGCAAAACATAATTTAGATGCAGATTGTCTTTTATATGCCTCAAATCCGCCGTTCGAAGAATATGATCCCATATCAAATTTATGTCATATTGCGTTTTATACCGTATATAATCAAACGCTTTTTTCGTATTATTTCCAATATTGAACGCAAGAAAGTTTAAATACTCTATTGAAAAGTTTTTTCGCTTAACTACAGGACATCTATAGTCTTTTATTAGCTCATAGGGCATTAATTGTATCAAAGAAGCATCTGAAAAGCCCGGTAGCTCTTTATCAGTATTTACATAAACATCCCACTTAAAACCTGAATCAGCAAAATGCTTCGTAAATTGAGATTCAAAGAAGGAAACTGTCTCATTCCACGATTTAAACTTCCGAAGATTCTTCCAATAATTTATAAACTCGTGGCTCCCCAACATATTCTTAGATATAGCCAAAAAAAATGTTTGAATATGTTCCGGAAACACTCCACCTTTTGTTAAACCTTCGTGGTTAGCAATCTCACCATGTTTTGTGATTCCCCAAAAATCAAGATTTCTTTTTCCCATCTCATCAAACATATCCACAAAAGGATATATTGGCCCAAACACAGTGTCATTCAGAAGAACAACCTCGTCATATTCTTTCAGATTGTCCCACCCTATATATTCCATGCCGGTTTTATATGCCCACGCATCAAAGCCTTCATTTTCACGAACTATTATATCTTCGGTTATTTCTTCAAACTGCTTTTTTCCGTCATCATTAACATTGCCGTTACAAACAATAACGACTTTATTGCAAACCTCTTTTAGTGCCTGCAACATATATGGTATATAGCTATCTACTATTCCGTCTTTGTCGTAATAAACATAAATTGCAACTCTATTCTTCATCATCGCAGTATACCACATTCCCATACATCAACGCCACAATCGCCGAAAATCTCTCCAAGTCGTTCACGCAACATCTCTCTTGTGACGCCTTTTTTCAGTATAACTTGCAAGAATCCACCGCCACCGGCACCGCACATCATTCTTCCTGACAACATATCATCTACTGATAGCAATAATTGCTCAATGCAAGTATTAGTGCTTTCCGAATCCAATCTTTTTGAAAGCGCCCAATGTTCATCTAACATCTTAGCAAACTCATCAAATTCGCCCGCTTCAAGCGCATTTTTCATGCGCTCTGCAACCTTTTGTATTTCTTCAAGTACAAATATCGTGTCAAACTTGCTTTCAACATAATTGCCTACAATTTCTCTCAGTAAATTACGCGCAAGTCGCCTCTGCCCCGTGTAAATCAAACAAAACCGCTCTTCAAATTCACGATATATTTCTTCGCTCAGTTCCAAATTTTCACACCAAACCTGTTGCTTTAATGCAGGTTTAGACCTCGCCATCTTTATGCCCGGCACTAATCCACCTACCTGATCTTGCCAACCTCCACCGGTAGACATCAGTTGTTCCATGCATAGCACTGTATTGTACAAGGTTTCATCAGTTACTTTCTTTCCGAAAAATTCAAATGCAGCCTTTACGCTCGCACCTGCCAATATACTACTTGTGCCAAGGCCTGAGCCTCTCGGAATGCCGCGCACCTCGGTGCTAAACGCAAATCCGCCACCCAATCTGTCAAGTATTTTACATAAACTTGCATCTGCATCTTCTGTGCCCGCATATGGGATAACGCCACAGGTAATAAGTGCAGCCTTGTGTAACGCAAATACATCATACGGATTGTTACACTCTTGTAACTCACTTAACTCTGTAAACAACTTTTTTGAACCATCGTCCAAACTCGACAGGATGATTTTCTTATCGACAATCCGCCTGAACACGACTCTTACAGGCAACTTGCCATTTATGGTAATAGCTGCGTTTAGCACATTGCCACCATGTTCCATGCAATATGGGGGTGTATCGCTCCACCCTCCGCCAAAATTTGCTCGTAGTGGCAACTCCACTAAAGCTCTGTACTTTGTGATTGCGATAGATTCGTCAAATGATATATCTGACAAAACTGCTTCTAGGATAGTATCACGTATTGCGCCAAAGCATCTATTGCGCATTTCTTCCCTTTCAGCTTCACCAACGAGGAAAGATAGATAATAGAAAATACGGATTTTCTCTGAAAACTCAGATTCTGATGCGACGTCAATCAAGTAGTCAACAATACCCTTCGATACTCCGATTTGACAAAACTCCTCAATTACTTTGTCCGCCGGAATTCTTTGAGAAATCAATGACAACAATTTCTCAGACTGCACTTTGTTATACATCTTCGTTTGCCAACGCCTGATTGCCGTAGTATCTGCCTTTTCAAAACTCTCCTGCAGGCTCATACGTGGCTCTGAGGCATTTTCACTCAGTGCTGCTGTCACTGCCTCATTAATTGTCTCGCGTACAGGGTGTAGCTGAGCACTCCATAGAGGCTCATTTAGTTGTTTACCAAACCACAATGTATCTTTTGGATTATCATCAACACCGTATTTTCGCACGCAAAAGCGCCCGTCATTGAGTTTTAGTGCATGCAATACTGTTCCACTCGGCACATTCACGTTCTCCAGATTACAACAGGATATAACACAGTCGTCTCCAATGGTTACACCATCTTGAATTATGGAATCCTCAATATAGGTTCCAACTCCAATCTTTGCTCCGGGCATAATATAACTATTGTTTGCCGAATATTTTTCATCTGTAGCATTTGTCAATACATGCTTTGACCAGTCAAGCCATTTGTAGTCAGATATGTCAGTAAAAATCAACTTGCGCAATTCCTGTGTCGTTCCGAAATGAACGAATGAAGCCGGAGCCAGTCGTATCAATTTGAGCTTATACTTATGTAGCACATCCCAGAGCGCTCTGCGACATTCCTCTAGCTCATCAGAAAAATCGCCTTCCGGCTTTTCCAATAAATACTCTTCCAGAGTTGCTTCGTTAGCTAATGGGAATAAAAAGTCTGCATAAAAGGAGAGGCATACATTTTCATTTACATATTTTTCACGTGCTTTTTCCGTACTAATTAACGCATAGAGTTCCTCCAGCATTTTGCTGCTAAGTACAACAGCACCTGTATCAATATCAATCTTACCTCTTTTATCTACAGCGCCTTTGTCGTGCAGAACACTAACATCTTGCTTATGAAGGAAGTTGTTGACATATCCATCTTGATTACATACATATACTCCGTGATGTGCACCAATCTCCGGTCGCTGTTTAAATGATATTGCAGATGCATCCATACCATAATAATCTATCTGCAGAGGATTGAACATGAGTAACGCATCACCTGAGCAAACCAAAAGACCGTCCGTTATACGTGGCGGTACAGAAATCATCCAAATCATAGTTTCATCAAACAGTGTAGAACGACGTCCGTCAGGCAATTTGCGTTGAACCGGAGAAAATAACTTGCCACTGGCTGAATATTGAGGAACACGCTTACTATCACCGCCTGAATGCATACATAATATATGCTTATTGGAAAAATTATCGCAACCATATTCGTTTCTCAGTACAGAAAGCACATTGAGCGTTGCACCACCCGAACCTACACGCTTGTCATCCGGATCCGGAATTACAACGTATTTTATTTGTCGTGGCAAAACCCCATCGGCTAGCCGAGATTCAATTTGTTCTCTATAAACTTTTGCCTGAACTTCATTTGCTGCAGTTAATACAATATAGTCCCACAACTTCATATGAGAATCGGAAAGTGACCGTATATAATTTTCCCACGTATCTAACCATGATTGTCGCAAAAACAAGTCTACTCTTGAGTGATTCAATTTGAATACCTCCTGCTGGTGTTTTAAAAGTTGCTCAAATTTGTCTAATATGTTATTATGTTAATAATTAACACAGAAAAGGATTGTGATATTTTGGAACGCTATCCATTAGTCAGCATAATCTCTACATTCAAAGATAGCAAAATCATGCTAAAGCACGTCACCGATTCCGTGCTCTTCCAGGACTATCCCAATGTTGAACACTGCATAATCGACTCAAATTCAACAGATGGTAGCGTGGATTTGCTTAAAGAATACGAATCTCAGTTCTCCGAAAAAGGCTATACTCTTAAGTGGAAGTCGGAGTCAGATAAATGTATCGCCGAAGGTGCAAATAAGGCTGCATCTATGATGAGTGGCGATTATTTCATGTTTCTAACCAATCCCTTTGTATCCTCAAGCTCCCTCAGCACCCTCGTAAAAGCACTGGTTGAGGACGATTTAGACGCAGTATCCGGTGGTTTATTATTTCATCGTGACGGCATCGTTATCCGAAGATGGCGAGGTAATCGTTGGCCTTGGCGCTTGGGGTGGATGGCTGCAAACGAAACATTGTGCATGAAGAAAGAGCTTTTTGAAAAAAACGGGCCATATTGCGAAAGACATAATGCTTCATTTGATTATGATTTTCAGCTAAGTGTATTTATGGACAAGACAGTTAAATCAAGAGTATTAAAAACTCCTATAATCTTCTTCTATGCCGATGGCATCAGTAACTCCAATAAGTTCGACACAATCAAAGAAGATTATGCCTCACTTAAGTCACACGGTGTGAAGTTTGCATGGTTTACACTACTGTTTAAATGTTTTGCAGCGTTCCTTGCATATACTTTCGTACGCAAAAAGAATATCGCTAATCTTCTTCCTTCTTAATTGTTCTTTCCAATTCCAAAATTGCAATATTTTGCGTGAGTTTACGCATTCTGCTTGACAGTCGTGAAACAACGATTGTCAGGCTTACACATATACTCGCCAAAAATGCAATGCATATTAAAAACAATGTGTTTGCCGCCGACCCAATCGCCAACAGATTTGACACATGCATCATCAGACTGGGAAATATGCAAAATATTGCTATCCCTACCAATGCAAACATCCAAATCAGGCAGTATTTTAAATCCAACTTTTGCTTTTGGAGCATCTTGAAAAAAAACACAAACAAAATCAATATAACAATAAGCACTAGCACTCTAAGTTCTAAAAACATTTAACCTCTCCCTTACTCCATTATTACTTAACTCTGATAGTCGCACAAATAATCATAGCTATCGAAACTTTTATCATGTAATAAATTGGTTTCAGCGCGTTTATTGATGATACGCCACCTTTTCGTTCACGCATTGTTACAGGAACCTCGGAAACACGCACGTTGTTCTTTAGTGCTAACATATTGCTCTCCGGTTCAGGATAATCAGATGCGTAATATTGCTCAAATAGTCGCATTGTTTTGCGATTGGCTGCCCTAAATCCGCTAGTTGCATCTGTAATGCGTTTTCCGCTCAAGCAAAGTATCAAAATCTTAAAGAACCAAATACCAAACCGTCGCATAGCTGATGATTGAAACCCGGCTCTTTCAATATATCTCGAACCTATCACCAAATCTGCAATATCTTGCTCAATTGGTGCAACTATTTTTTCAACCTGCCCCGGATCATGTTGGCCATCGCCATCCAGTTGCACTGCAACATCATAATTATTAGCCAGCGCATAACGATATCCGGCTTGCATAGCGCCACCAATGCCCATATTTACAGGCAAGTCAATGTGCGGTATATTTTCTCTTCGCAAAATCACTCTGCTATCATCTATGCTGCAATCGTTTATGACTACCACATCGTATGGTGTTTTTTCGCGTATCTCTTTATATAATTCTAAAATGGTTTCTTGTTCATTATAGCAAGGAACTATAATCAGTGTTTTCAATATAACACACTCCTTTCGTCACCACTAAATTAGACATTTCAACAACTATCGTAACAACTTTATTCCGGAAAAGGAGGTAGCGGAACAAGCACCAAATTTCCATCCTCATTTGTTACTCGAAATAACATGTCATCGTCGACTTCTCCAACAAAGAATTCGCCAAATACATATCTAAGTGTATCGTCTGCTCTCCAAACATACACTAAAGTATAACCTCTGTCAAATACATGTTGTTCCCACGCCTCAGGTGTTGTAACAAATGTAAAGTCATCAAGTTCTCCATGCACATAAAAGGTGTTCAAGCTGTAGTCTTGATTGCCTTCTTCTGTTACACTGCGAATGTTTGCAAGCCTTGCATGTGGCATGAGTTCATATCTCATCATCCACATATCAAAGCCGAAACCTCCTTGGTCAATTAAATAAGGATCCTCTTCAACGAAATATGGCATCCATTTTCTTAAGGCAGTCGTCATATAACGCTCATCATATCTGCCATGTGCTGTCAGAACCTCAGCAATAAATCTAAGGTTTTGGTGTCGATGGACTCTTAGTGTAAATATAGACGCTGCATATGCAGATACTAAAATACCAAAACACGCTATTATTGGAACAATGTTCATTTTTAAAAACGAGAAACATGTCGCTAAGCCAATTTTTTGGTCGGAATTTTTCTTCTCCGGTTTCGTAAATTTGAATAAGCTTTTATAGTCAAATTCTTGCTTTAGCTCGAGATTTTTCACAAAAAATACTACCAGAAAAATCAGCATCCCCAACGTATATGTTGATACATATCTTTCATACGACGCTAACTGTATACCTTCGCGCTCATTAAAGTGGAATATCATCACCAGTTGTATAACAAACAGATATACATATAGTCCTGCAGTTAATATAATACCTGCTGTCAGCATTCGCGCACCACCATATAATTTTCTAAGTAATATTGACAAAGCCGTCAAAGCACTCAAAAACATAATTGTGAATGTGGAGATGCTCACTGTTTGATTTATTATTAATCTATTATTAATCGCAGCAATTGAATAATTTCTTGTGGCTAGTTGATGTGGCTCCAAATCACCTGTGAAAACATTTCCAACATCGCGTAGTGTCGGAATATAGAAAGATAGGTCTATGCCGCTTCGAGTAATTAAATTTGCCCAACTATAATTTGCAAACAACACCATTATCAAGGGAAGTAGTAACAATGCAAATTTCCCAATTTTTCTCACATTGCAGGATTCGCCGGACAGCATATTCTTGATTTCCTTACGCCTAAATAACACCAAGTCCGCAAGAATTATAGCCACAACTCCGAGGGCAATTGCAAGTCCTATGTCTTTCGTCATTACAACCATAAATGCTGCTGCACTAACCATCAACGTTCCATAAACTGAACCTTCATACCTATACATAAAATAATACAGCATCGCAAAACCGAAAAATGTTCCCATTATTAAATCTACGTAGAGAATTCTATAGAAATGAAAATGTATAGGACTTGCAGCCATCGGAAGCACTATGAGTGCCATAAGCAGCAGTGCCTGCAAAACCCATTTCTTTCTATTAAGCAAATCTTTGACCAGTGGCATGACCATTGAAAAATATAGCATATTTAAGGCGATATACGCATTATGTTCAACAAATTGGTTTGAAAATCTTGTAAAGAAATACTTTATCAGACTCACACCGGGAATATAATCTGCGCAAAACAATTCATAGTTAGGATGTTCCACCGTACCCAAAGCATCCATAACGAAAAAGTGCTTGACTATTGTTCCCCAATGTGAAAACTCATCCCACAAAGTAAATATGCGTCCATAGTTAAAAATTAGCGAAACTATTAATAATATCAGATAGATTAGACACCCTCTAAGTAGCTGTGCATCTTGAATCAACTCTCTATTTTTGAAGAACTTGATTACAAGGAATATAATACTGAAAACAGCTAATGCAGCGATAAAAAAGATTCCGTATAAGAGACTTCCTTGGATATTCAAAAGGCTAAAACAATAAAGAATAAATATAACTGCGACCATTGTAATAAACACGGTTTCAGCTAGCTTGCGCTTGAATAGAACAGCAAAAAGTGATGCTATTGTCAATATAATTAAGCTCGCCGGAATAAAACTCACTAATATATCTCCTTCAGTATTTAGTAATCGAGAAAAGGAGGTAGCGGAACAAGTCGCAAATTTCCATCCTCATTTGTTACTCTAAATAACATGTCGTCATCGACTCCTCCAACAAAGAATTCGCCAAATACATATCTAAGTGTATCGTCTGCTCTCCAAACATACACTAGAGTGTAGCCTCTGTCAAATACATGTTGTTCCCACGCCTCGGGTGTTGTAACAAATGTAAAGTCATCAAGTTCTCCGTGCACATAAAAGGTGTTCAAGCTGTAGTCTTGATTACCCTCTTCTGTTACACTACGAATGTTTGCAAGCCTTGCATATGGCATGAGTTCATATCTCATCTTCCACATATCAAAGCCGAAACCTCCTTGATCAATTAGATAAGGATCCTCTTCAACAAAATATGGCATCCATTTTCTTAAGGCAGTCGTCATATGGCGCTCATCATATCTGCCATGTGTTATCAGAACATTACCAATAAATCTAATGCTTTGGTATCGATAGACTCCTAGTGTAAATATAGATACTGCATATACAGATACTAAAATACCGAAACACGCTACTATTGGAACAATGTTCATTTTCAAAAATGAGAAACATGTAGCTAAGTTAATTTTTTTGCCGGAATTTTTCTTCTCAGATTTCGCAAACTTGAATAAGCTCTTATAGTCAAATTCTTGTTTTAGCTCGAGATTTTTCACAAAAAATACTACTAGAAAAATCAGCATTCCCAAAGTATATGTTGATACATATCTCTCATACGATGCTAATCGTATACCTTCGCGCTCATTAAAGTGGAATATCATCACCAGTTGTATAACAAACAGATATACATATAGTCCTACAGTCAATATAATGCCTGCTGTCAACATTCGCACACCACCATATAATTTTCTAAGTAATATTGACAAAGCCGTCAAAACATTCAAAAATATAATTGTGAATGTGGAAATGCTTACTGTTTGATTTATTATTAATCTATCATTAATCGCAGCAATTGAATAATTTCTTGTAGCTAGTTGATGTGGCTCCAAATCACCTGTGAAAACATTTCCTACATCGCGTAGTGTCGGAATATAGAAAATTAAATCTATGTCGGCTCGAGTAATTAAATTTGCCCAACTATAATTGGCAAACAACACCATTATCAAGGGAAGTGACAACAATGCAAATTTACCAATCTTTCTCACATTGCAGGATTCGCCGGACAGCATATTCTTGATTTCCTTACGCCTAAATAACACCAAGTCCGCAAAAATTATACCTACAACCCCAAGAGCAAGTGCAATTCCTATGTCTTTCGTCATTACAACCATAAATATTGTTGCACTGACCATCAACGTTCCATAAACTGAGCCTTCATACCTATACATAAAGTAATACAGCAGTGCAAAACCGAAAAATGCTCCCATTATTAAATCCACATAGAGAATTCTGTAAAAGTAGAAATGCATAGGGCTTGCAACCATTGGAAGCGCTACGAGTGCCATCAGAAGCAGTGCCTGCAAAGCCCATTTCTTTCTATTAAGCAAATCTTTGACCAGTGGCATTACCATTGAGAAATATAGCATATTTAAGGCGATATACGTATTGTGTTCAACAAATTGGTTTGAAAACCTTGCAAAGAAATACTTTATCAGGCTTGCGCCGGGAATATATACTGCGTGAAACACTTCATAGCTGGGATGTTCTACCGTACCCAAAGCATCCACAACGAAAAAGTGTTTGACTATTGGTCCCCAATGTGAAAACTCGTCCCACATAGTGAATATGCGCCCATAATTAAAAATTAGTGAAAGCATTAATAATATCAGATAGATTAGACACCCTCTGAGTAGCTGTGCATCTTGAACCAATTCTCTATTTTTGAAGAACTTGATTACAAGGAATATAATGCTGAAAACAGCTAATGTAGCGATAAAAAAGATTCCATATAAGAGACTTCCCCGGATATTCAAAAGGCTAAAACAATAAAGAATAAAGATAACTGCAACCATTGTAATAAACACGGTTTCAGCTAGCCTGCGCTTGAATAAAACAGCAAAAAGTGATGCTATTGCCAATATAATTAAGCTTGCCGGGATAAAACTCATTAATATGTCTCCTGTAAGTGGTTAGTCGCTTGGAATATTATGGACTCTGTATATCCTTGAGCCACCCTCGTCATAGAGGAGCCTAAAGCCAACCGTTTCAAAGTCATCCAGAGGGTCTTGAGTATGGATAAAAGTGACCCCTATTCTAGCAAGGTCTCTGTATGATAAGTGCAAAAGGAAATGATCGTAAAATAGCAATTCAAAGCTTGTAGCTTCGGTTGTCAATTTAACGGACACATGCGCATATCTGTTATACACTCCCTCATATATGTCATTCGGATCCAACTCTCTCCATAACTCCATATTGGGATAGAAGTTAGACGAACTAATGGTTGATGCTCCGTTTGCAATCAGAAATGCAGAGGCTTGAAGGCTGTGTAGCGATATCCATTTTTCATCTGTATCCGTAGCTAATTCTGATATTTGGTAAGATAGGGGCTTTGAATACAGTGCATCTAATCCCCTCATAATCGGATGTATTCTCATCCATGCAATAGTTGATAATATAATCATAAGTATACAGGCTGTGCGAAAAATAAGTTTAGTTCGAGAATAGTTAAAAATGCTATATATTGTGATTGCGATTACAATTAGTGTAGGTGCATAGAAAACTGGATGCAATATATATGGGAAGATAGCCCCGTTATAATGAATTTGTATGTACACAAGCAAACCTACGGCGATTAGTGTACATACTACACTTTTGGGGTTTAGCCAATTAGTCTTCGGATGTCTTTGTGCATCTCGCTGAATTTGGTGGTATGATAATGCGCGAATCAGAAGGAGTACTTGTGCCAGTAGTACAATATCCATCACACGCATCTGAGACGAAAATGACATCAATGTAATGTTAGCAAGCCACGTGGGCCACCCAACCATTATATATAATCCCATAACAATTGTAAATATTATGATTATCAAACTTAGAAGATCAATAGTTCTTGTTCTTATCATTTTATACGAAAGGTATAATATTGGAATAGGGAATAATGCGAACATGCCTCCGAAATCACTTACATTTGTGTCTACAAAAGCTCCGCTAAAAGCAGACAGCGGGGCAAAAGCTCCGGCATTTACCCATCTATTCAAGATAAACCCCGGTTCTATTCCGCCACCGAAAGTTTGCCTTGCTCCCGGATATACGGTGTTTAATATTGCTGTGATATATTCGCCTAAGCCGATAATAAACGTTCCAATAGTTAATGTAATCAGTGCCAGTGCAAGGCCAATAAATAGCAATTCATATTTCCCAAATTTCTTTACATCTTCCCAATTCTCTACCACCATCCATATTATGAGTCCCAAAAACAGATAGCCGGAAGTAACCAACCATGGAGGATATAGCATCGCAACAAATTGAGAGAAAAACGTAGCAATGCCTACAGCAAACAGTAGCTTGCGTAGCCTTGTTTCAGACTTAATAAAGTAATAAACACACACAACAGCACCGATTCCCGGCCCAAAAAACCTCGGCAGCGACCACCATTGATAAAATGGCGAAAATGCAATCAAGCAAGCCCCAACAACAGCAAGAAGCTTGTTTTTACCTGAGATAATATACGTTAGTTCAAATGACACCATAAAAGTCATTATGAGCATTCCAACCCAATGGGCACTCACGCCATACTCTGCACCAAACAAGAAAAAAATATGAAAAGGAAATGCAAAAGTTGCTATGCCTAAGTTCATTCCGAACAACATGTTCACTGTTTGCGTTCCCCGAACGATTTCATTATACCGTCCAAACGCATCATGGCCAAATTGTGCAGCTAGTTGCACAGGTGTTTTAAACATCCACTCATCTGAGCGAATAGAGTTTGGCCAGCCAAAAATTGGGTAAACGAACTCAGACCCATATCCGGGCTGAATATATTGATCAAACATAGTAATTGAAGAAAAATGGATTTGCCCGATTACAAGCAAAAAGAAAGTAGTTACTGCTATTACATATCGATATTTGAAAACGGCATTATAAAATATTGTTATGTCTACTATAAAGTGGATTAGTACAAAGAGTGCTCCCACAAAAACAAATGCCATTCTATAGGCATTTAAGAGTGAGTAGTTTGAAAAAAAAGCGGTAATGCCATCTCCACCGCCAAATATAATAGAAAGCATCGGCTCAGCAAGAAAGGCGGCTATCAATGAACATATGACCACAACAATCGCACTCAACCATTTGTGATTTTCAAATCTCGCCATCCCGGAAAAATCGTTTCTTACACTGCTTAGTTTCATGAACTTTTAATACCTTATCCCCGTCATTCTGCGCGAAGTCGCAGAATCTATTATTAAATCAAATTCAACACTATCCCGTCATTCTGCGCGAAGTCGCAGAATCTATTATTAAATCAGATCCAACACTTTGACTAGCTAAATAACTCTCTATCGTTTTTTAAGCACCAAAACAAACGAACCGTCAAAGATATAACCACCGCTCCTTGAGCAACTATCATAACATAGTTTGTGCCCATTATACCGTGTGTATTAAGAAACATATTCGTCGTTAGAATGCATATAACCAAACCAAATACATTGCCAAAAAATAGACCCTTTATATCCCTTGTCGTGGAAAAAATGAGATTCAAAAACCACATGAAGGCAGTTAACCCAACTGCAATTGCAGCACCGGGCAATAAGTAGGCGTAGTTTATAAATTTTGAATCTCCCCCATATAAAATGCCGAGACCCCATTCTCCCAATATTAGCGCCCCAACCGCAGCAACACCTGTAATCCCTACAACAATTAGCGCCAAAATAGTGAACATTCTGATGAATCCTGCTTTGTTGTTATCTTTCAAATAATTCGCTAACACTTTCATCATCGGAGTAAATAGTACAGTAATCGAAAGTTGTACTATCACCACAGGCGTAGTTACAGCGGCAAATATAGCCATCGCATCTTCTCCATGTATCAAGTAAATCGAAAATCGTGCAAGTGAGACAATCGCAACACCACTAAGCGTAACCAACATAAGTGGAAAACATCGCTTAAGTAGAGATGTTACGTTACTAAAACTAAAGGCCTGTGTCTGTATAAGCTTTTTTGTTTTCGGTATATCAT
>Ga0123355_10005215_pt1 | contig 18973 bp, 17 predicted proteins | sample TergutEmb28metaG_3_FD_89872 | JGI IMG/M metagenome (GOLD analysis project Ga0123355, IMG submission 89872) | Embiratermes neotenicus P1 segment gut microbial communities from Petit-Saut dam, French Guiana - Emb289 P1 | ecosystem: Host-associated > Arthropoda: Insects > Digestive system > Gut ... | reverse complement strand
TTTATATCTTAGTTGAAGAATTCTTTCATTTATGAACGTGTAACTGTGTATTCTCTTCCTATATTTAGCTTTTATCATTATTGCTATTCCCGCCGCTGCTCTCTTGTTCGTTGGGACACCACTATACAGTAAAATATAGTCTCCCCACTCCTGGGAACGCTTAATTTCTTTTTTGTTTCAGGTATCACTGCTATATCTACGTTTGTCTTCTTTAATTCTTCTTGCAGCAAATTCTCTTTACCATATAAACCTCTAACATTCCAAACGCCTATTTTCATTAAGCCTGAATTCTTTGTCCTCTTTCTCGCCTTGGTTGTCATCTGTATATCGGTCCTGCTCTTCCTTTGGAGATTCTGAGTTGAATTGGGTGTCCTCAGGATGGATAACCATATCCCCATATCCTGTATATACAACTACACACTGTGAAATGTTTTAACTGTATTATTAGCTGTAATACTGTCCCATAACCATATTTCCCTTATATTCTGTCACTACATATCCTGTATATACAGCTAGAGACTGTGAAATGTTTTAACTGTATTACTAACTGTAATACTGTCCCATATTCATATTTCCCTCATGTTCTGTCACTACATATATACAGCTACACACTTTGAAATATATTAACTCTATTATTAACTGTAATATTGTCCCATATTCATATTTCTCTATTGTTCTGTTATTATATATCCTGTATACACTCACACAGCCTATGAAATGTATTAACCCTTTGCCGTCCCTGAAGCTTCCGTTCCGGCCTAAATGCTCTAACCGCTCTTGTTGTCTTCTTCATTAATCTGTTGCGTTGTGTGAACAAAACAGGAACTCTCTGTTGCGTGACGTGATGAAATCTCTTAGTAAACATGTCAAGCTGTAATGTTAGTCTTTTCCTGTGGGCTCATTCACCTCGTGCCTTGCGTAAAGTGTAGAAGACGCATATATTTTCCAATTGTTAGCAGTAAATACATATAATACTGTCACAATATTTTCGTCTCAGAAAGCTGAAGACGACAATGAACCCGACAGTGACGAAGATGGACAACTGGATGACAATTCTGAATCAAATGAAGATGTAGGCAATCTTGAAGCGGCCCAAAACTCCTCATCTGAAATGGACTAATACCCTAAATTTTAAGGAACTAGAAACATACGAAAATTTATCACGTACTAAACATTATTTAACAATTGACAGCAGTGAGAAAAAATTTTTTAGTTACATGTGACAAATGATTTTTCAACCAAGTTGCCGAAAAAACATACAATTTTGCAGTTGTATCACAAAGAAAAGCGGGGCAGATTATTACAACTGGGAAGACACAAATGCGGAAGGAATCCAAACCTATATTTTAATTGTGATTTATATGGGTCTTGTTGACATAACATAGTTTGACGATTATTTTCAAGGCGATTTCTGCGTCTGACCAATATTGAGACAAACATGGCTTATTTATTTGAACAATTCTTCAGCTCCATAAATTTTATGAATATGCTATTTGAAAAAGAAACGTACAGCTGTGGCACTACAGGGTCAAAGAGAAAATATTTGCCTATATAATTTAGGAAACCAACTGTCTTGAAATTGAAAAGGGGCGAACCAGGAAAATGCAGAAAGAAGATGTGACAGCGGTAGTGTGGCAAGACAAACTTGTTAATCTGCTCCTTTCTACAAATTCCGATCACCGGACTGACGGTTCGGTCACAAGGAAAACAGGAAAAGGGAATGAAGAAACTGAAATTGCATGTCGTCAAACCGCCATAAATTACACAAAACATGTAGGAGGTGTGGATGTAAGCGATCTGAAAATTGAGTACTGTGGTGTCGGCCGATCTTCAGAAAAATGGTGGAAATTTGCATTACATTTTGTCCTAAATGTGTCTTGTGAACTGTTTCAACTTTTACGTCCTGACATATCATCCCCCCTCTACAGCACAAGGAAACTGGCAACTGACCTTCAGACGAAACTTGGTGTGTCAGCTAACTGGTACATCACGTCTCGCAAGCGTCCAGGCAGGAAAAGAACTTTGCCCATAGGAACCTCTTTCCATAACATTTTCCATACATTACAAAAGTATCAGGCCGTGCAAACTTGTGTGCTTTGTGTATAGAGAAAAAGAAAAAAGCTCCATCCGGAAGGGGTAAACAGACAACATATAAATGTAAGCAGTGAGACATTCCATTTTGCCGTGTGGGGTTTATTTGAATTAACACGAGCAGCGAAATGTGGAGGTGCTAAATTAGGCGAGTATGTTATTACATGCATAAATTTATTACGAATAATATAAAAGAAGTGTTATCATTCTGTATTTTTTAGTTTGAATGTTATGATTTTTTTCCTGGAGGGGAGAACTCTTTATGGTGTAGTACTTAAAGTTAAAATTACTCTACATTAAACTGTCCTTCTGTGAAAGTTTTAAGTCTCTTGCAATTAAACTGTCCCCTATAAACCCTCCTGGATCTGCTCGCTGTCCTTATTTATCGACGTAATTTTTCGTCTTCCCTTTAATTTTCAAAATTTGTTTATAATTCCTACACCATATCCATTTTGGGTGCGTTCACAAAATGTAGGGAAGCGACTATTAGAGTCAAATCTGTCTGTCCGTCCGCAAAGAACACCTGTCCCTGTGGAGGGAATTTCACGAAATTTGATATTCGAATATTCTTCGAAACTATGTCGACAATATTCAAGTTCCGCTAAACTCTGACCAGAGTTCGTGTATTTTACATGCAGACCAATGTACATTTCTGTTCTAATGTCGCTGAATTTTTCTGAGAACGAGAATTTTTTACACAAAAGTAGAGAACTTTACACTTGTAGAGAAAATCAAAACACATTTTTTACAGTAACTTTTTCCGAAAATACTGCCGTTTATGAGATAATGTGGGAAAATATTGTACAGCGGACAGCACAAAGATGACATAATATGGCGCATGCGCTTTGTTTTCCGAATAATTCCGGCAAGAATATAGAAATTCTCTCAAAATCTGTATTACTTATCGCTTTTCTAAACGAAAGAATTGGGGTGCAAAAGGAAAGTAGAAAATAATTGGAACAGTTTCAAGTCAGATAAATTGTTTTGTTTTATTTGGTCTTCAGGAAGGACGTAGAATTCTGGACAGCCACATTGTCAGGAGACACGTTATGACATATGGTTAAGCGTGCGTCCCGATCCCCGCCGGGAGCATCTACATCTATCACTTGTGAGTGATGTTTGTTGTCAGGTAGAGGTTTCTGCTTTAGACTGATCTCTTGCAGACAGGAGTCCTACCTCCTGAGGTGCGTTGTTGTGTGTAATTTAGAAACCTCGTGAATGAAGATGACCTGACTCAGTTGGGGCTGTCACGCCAAAACAAACAAACCCATCTTTCAGTTAAATCCAAAACCCACTCATTTCTGATTACACGTTGATATGAATTATTTTCGACGCAGTTGAAACGTCACTGGCGCCCTATAACCAACATAATATGTTCGTAATTGTAGGCATCAGGTCTCAGTCACTTTTTACAGGGCGTTTCATAATGTTTTACGTGATTAAAGACGCTTACAACAAGAAAACCACCGAAGGAACTACCTTAATGGAATTGTTCATAGCTACAGGAAAATTGAAAATTTATTTTACAACTAGAGATGTTGTATTTGTAAACCACGGTTTGCACCGGACACATCGATACGATATTCAAGTTCTTGCCACATACGTGTCGAAATGGATGCATCGATAATCTTCAGTTTTGCAATGATCCGTGCCTTTTGAGTTGTTCCTTCTATCAGGAAAATTTTCGTAAATACGTGTACAATGGGTTCCCTATAATAAATTGTTGTAATCCCGGAGTACATTAAGAAACGCATTGTATAATGGCGCAGAGATTTCAGGGAGAAGCATTTGTTGCCGGCCAGCTTTTTTGCGTGGGAAGTAACTATGTTATATAGGTCAGCGTTGACTATGACTGGAGTTCTAATATATTGATCTTTGTTAACATCTATCCGGACACTTGATCGAATGGCGTCACTTTTCTGAATGCTATTCCATTCCGATGCAACAGAACACAGAACGCTTGCAGTCGCCTTAGGGGAAGAAATGGGATGGTTTTTTATTGCTGGGAACTGGTGACACTGTGCTTTGGGGCTGTGGCGTGATTTCGAAAGGTGCGTTCTAACGACATGACTTAACGTATGGGTATTGATACACGTACAATATCAAACAGCCTGCAGCACTGTACATTAGAAACATCAGCTGGACAGTTTGCGTGCTATTGTACAACTGAGCATCTGACATTAGATTCAGTGTAGTTAATGTAAGTACAGATCAGTCGTACAGTTTGTAGAGTATTTGCACATTAAATGTGGTGTGCTGTTGTGCAGCTGAACATGTAGAAGGAGCTTCTGTTTAATTACTGTAAGTACAGTTCATTTGCAGAATGTACAGTTTGTACAGTATTGGTACAGTAAAAATACTGCGCTGTTATGCAGCTGAACATATAGCAGCAGCTTCGGAATAATTACTGTCAGTAAATTTCAGGTTTAGATTGTACAGTTTGTAGAGTATTTGTACAGTAAAAGTGCTCTGCTCTTGTGCAGCTGAACATGTAGCAGCAGCTTCTGTGTAATTAATGTCAGAACTGTTCAGGTGCAGAGTGTACAGTTTGTACAACATTTGTACAGTAAATGTGCTGTGCTGTTGTGAAACTGAACATGTAGCAGCAGCTTCTGTATATTTACTGTAAGTACAATTCAGGTGCAGACTGTACATATTGTACAATATTTGTACATTAAATGTGCTGTGCTGCTGTGCAACTGAACATGTAGCAGCAGCTTCTGTGCAATTCCTGTCGGTACAGTTCAAGTGCACTCTGTACAGTTTGTACAGTATTTGTACAATAAATGTGCCGTGCTTTTGTGCAGCTGAACATGTAGCAGCAGCTTCTGTGTAATTTCGGTAAGTACAGTTCATGGGCAGATTCTACGATTTGTACAATATTTGGACAGTAAATGTGCTGTGCTCGTGTGGAACTAAACATATAGCAGCAGCTTCTGTGTAATTACTGTCGGTACATGTCAGTTGCAGAATATACGTTTTGTAGTGTATTTGTACAATAAATTTTCTGTGCTCTTGTGCGGCTGATCATGTAGAAGCAGCTTCGGTGTAATTACTGTCTGTATATTTCAGTTGCCGAATATAGAGTTTGTATTCTATTTGCACAGTAATTGTGCTGTCATCTTGTGTAGCTGAACATGTAGCAGCAGCAGCTTTGTAATTACTGTCGGTACATTTCAGTTGCAGACTGTACACTTTGTACAATATTTGTACAGTAAATATGCTGTGCTCTTTTGCAGATGAACGTGTAGCAGCAATTTCTGTGTTATTACTGTAAATACAGTTCAGGTGCAGACTGTACAGTTTTACAGCATTTATACAGTACATGTGCTGTGCTGTTGTGCAGCTGAACATGTAGCAGGAGCTTCTGTTTAATTACTGTAAGTACAGTTCTGTTGCACAATCTAAATTCTGTACAATATTCGTACAATAAATGTGCTCTGCTGTTGTGCAGCTGAACATGTAGCAGGAACTTCTTTGTAGTTATTGTTAGTACAGTTCAGTTGCAGACTGTACAGTTTGTACAGTATTTTTACAGTAAATCTGCTGTACAGTAAGACGCAGAATATGACACTCAATATGTCTGTCTGTAAGCAGCAATCAGCAGCAATATAATGATTATCATTTACTGCAATTAGTTTGTCACCCGGTGGCAGTGGTTATTTTACATATATACAAAATTGAACTTGTTGTCTACTAAATTTAATTCGGCAAGGCTACATGAGAAGCATGAATTTGCAACTTAGTATCTTTTGAACCATCTCTTCGTTTGTTTTTAGGTACAGGGAAACCAAGAATCCCCTCTGTAGAAGTGACCGTTCGCATGACCTTACGAATACAGACTTGTAGCCAGTATTTCAGCATCTAAAGTAAAAAAACAGCAGTGCTCACACAGTACAACAAATGCATATAAGATAACAATACATACCAAAATAAATGCAAAAATTTACACGGCCAACCAACAACAATTACACACACGACAACTTAAACTTAGCAACAATAAGCACGAAACAAATTAGAATACAACATGTACAGTAGGTACAAACACCCAAGCAAGACAGTACTGTGTACACTTTCTCGTAATTCCTTTTTTACAATCATAATTCAGTCACGCTTTCACCCCAGTCCTTCACTTCTCAACACTTACTATAAACCTTTTCCATAAAAACTTGACCCCCATGCCTATACTGCACTTCGCTTTACCTCATTCAACTTCACTTTGATCCGTCCACTTCACTTTAGATTTTTCACTTCACCATACTTCGTTTCGCTACACTTTTCGATGATTTCCAGCACACTAAACTTCCTTTTAATTCAACTCACTTATTACTTTCCTTACCCTCTTTTTAAAAGTGATTGGTTTGCAGGAGATTATTCCTAACACTACAGCCGGTAACTCTTTCCCGTGTTGGTTGTTCCTATTTACAAACGAATATTTCCCCATATCCGTCCTTTGTCTCCTACTCCTAATTTTCCCTTCATGATCTACCCTGCTCCGATTGTGTGGCCATTGTAATCTGTCACCAATAGGCTTTCACGCGCGTTCCCCAAAGTACGCTTTGAAGAGATCATATATGCCTGATAACTTTCTACGCGACGCGAAATTTTCCCAGTACGGACTGTTCGTATGATGTGCTAATTTGGCCGCTTTCTTTTTCACCCTGTCTAACGTGCTTATCTGCCTCTCCCTGTACGAATCCCAGCGCGCGGCCCCATATTCAAGAATCGAACCTACAAATGACATGTAGGTTAAGCTTTTGTTATTACTATTGCCAGTTTTTAGTATTTTCATTGTGAAATGTATTGCCTTGAATTTCTTTTTTCGCCGTGTAGTTAACTTGATCCGCAAAACTTAAGTCGCTGCGTAAGATTATTTCTAAATATTTATAACCACTCGCTTCCGGTACTAATGTGCCCATTAACGAATAATTTGTTTGATCCTTTACGCTAGATCTCGTGAAGCGAATTTCTTTACTTTTACTTCGAATTATTTTCATCGCATTTTCAACCTCCCACTCCCACATCCTGTGCAGGCCTTTCTGTAATTTTTCCATGTCTGCAATATTTATCATTTTTATATACATTAGACAATCATCAGCACAATATCTAATAGTTGATTCCATATTCCCCCAAATATTATTTACGTAAGCTAGAAACAGAAGAGAGCCCAATACGTTTCTTTCGGTAAACCTGCCTTTACCCTAAATTCTTTAGATAGTTGCCCTCCCACCCTGAAACTCTGCGAGCGACCCAAAGGAATTCCCTTATCCAAACCATTAACCTAGGATCCACGCCCGAGTTTGAAATTAGTTATCATCCGACCATGGGGAACTAAATCAAAAGCTTTCGAAACGTCAACTATAATAGCATCAATCTTGTCTCCGTTATCCAGAGAGTCCGCAATGTCCTGGCATACAGTGATTACTTGACTTGTCCACGAATATCCCGGTCTGAATCCATGTTGACCCTAGTACAGCCAATCATTCGTATCCCGCACTTGCCTTAGATATGAAGCTATAACGTGTTCCATTTGCTTGCAAACTACCGAGTTTAAGCTAATCGGTCTATAATTCGTGATTAATGATCGATAGCCCCCTTGTGAATAGGAATCACCGTGGCTCTCTTCCAGTCACCTGACAGTGTACCATTATGCATTGTTATGTCTAGTAGTCATGCAAGGTACGGAATCAAAGCTTCACCACCCAGTTTAAGAATTTCTCCACATACCCGGTCTGGTCCTACTGATTTGTTTTTCCTATCGTTTTAATCCTTCTGGTAATTGTTTTAAAATCTGTAGTGAATGGATCCCATGTGTTATCATCGTGTATATGAAGAATATTGCCTTCGCTGCTGAATACTGTCGAATAATAGGTGTTAAACGCATTGACTTTTTCTATCGCGTCTGTAATGATCCGTCCGTTGCAATCCTTGATGGCGAGAATATTTTCCCCACTTCCTTTACGCCTTTTTATGTATTTGTAGAAATCAGACCAGCATTTACCCTCTTTGCTTAGTACTGATTTTAAGAATGTGTCCTGTGCCGATTTCCTGGCTACAAATATCTCCTTGGATAGTTGTTTCAGTTTTACTGTTCAGTGGACCCCTATTACACTTTTTTATGATTTTCTGACCTTTGATTTTAATCGTTTAATTTTCTTGTGGTAATATTCGTGGTCCGAATTTGTGGTACAAACTATCTATAATCTCGTATACTATATTTTTTAAATTATTCCACATTCCCTCGCTGCTGCCGTTGTGTGACCACACTACAAATTTATCGCGGAGGAACTTTTGTAAGCCTGAGACAGCTGTTTTGTTTGTATACCAGGACTACCCTTTCAACCCGGGGTTCTGTGCACGTGTCCTCCGATTCCACTTCCAGAATTTCTGAGAGATGATCGCTGACCACCTGTACTGTACCGCTAGAGGTGACTTAACTTTCGGGTCGGGCCAGATAAACGTCCGTTATAGCATCCCCTCGGTTTGGGATATCTATTATCTAACTCTAACCGTTTTCCATACCCAAACTTTTTATAAGTGCCTTCGTTCTAATATTTCCAAACTCGTTTCCATTCCAGTCTGCGTATGGTAAGTTTAATTCACCTCCAATGATGCTACGCCTAGTAGAGTATCCTGTAAACCCAGTCCGGGCTGCTGATCTTTCTATAACTCGCATGTCCTCGTTAGGAGCTCTGTAAACCCCTACCTCTTCTCATGAAAAGTTTGGGTTCCTGCCCTTTACTTCAACTGCTATCATTCCAAAAACCTCATCAGTCCATAGCAACCTGCAATCGATGTAATTTTTAACGCAAATGAATACTCCACCACCCCGGTAACGCCTGTCCCTACTGAAAGTTATCTAGTCATCCCTTAAAACGTCGGCATTGTTAATTTCCTCACTAAGCAATAACTTCGTGGCTATTACAACAATTGTATCAATTAAATGCCACAACTCTAAAATCTTATATCAATTGCTCCTCCTGTTTACCTGCTGCAAAACCAGCGGTTTATCCTCAGATATGTGCCCCACTATCGCCGCTACACATTCCTCTTGCCCTCATTTTTGTGCGCCGGTACCGTGGTTTGGATTTCGTCCCGTGCCCCGCCTTTTCTCGTCATTCATGCATTATCCATCATCTCTTTTTCCACAACTTCTACTGCCTCAACCGCTTCCAGACCCAACGAAGAATGTTTATGATGTGCCTTGTTTCTGGGTCCTTCTGATAATCCCCTAGTGAACTCGCTCCCAGCCATTTACATTAAGTTGTTTAGCACCTTCCGACAATCCCTGTCTATTGCACAAACTTCGGTATAGAGGTCGCCAAGTTCTGTCGCTTCATTTCTGTTAAGATGAACTCCATGCTTACCGAAGTCCAAATCTCGAATCCAACAATTCGGTTCTACGAATATAGCTCCTAGAATTCTTGCTACCCATTCAAGTCTGTCTTTTGCCGCCCCGACGATCCGCCATGTCACTCTTTAGCTGCTTCTCAAAACACCACTAAGCACTAGTCTGGAACCCGAGAATTTTGTGTTTGCCCTATTCACAAGATCGTAAATTTCTCCCACAATTTATTCGAGGTTTCTTCATCTTCTGCCGTCATTTGCCCCACATGAATTAAAACAACATTTGACTGTCAGAAGTCTCTGTTTTCAATTACTCGTCGCATTTGATCAGTTCTAATTTCTGGAAAACACTCAACGTTCATATTTGGTAATTGTGTGCCTACGTCCTTTACCATGGAGTCAACCAGCACTAAACACTTTTCACCCACACGGTTTACCGTCATCGTGTCCCCATCTCCAACATTATTTCCATTTTCCGCCATTTGTAACTGCTCCTCCAGCCCCTTGTTTCTCCGTTTTAGCTCTTCAATCTGAATTTGAGCGCCTCTCAGTTTCTGTTCTCAGATCTACATCTGTCGCAGTTCCATTTTTCACTATCCGCAAATTGAAACTGACCACAGCCACTACACAAGACTTGCACAACGTTGTCTACAGTTCCAGGGTTTAGCTCCACTCCTTCGATCATTAATAATGTTGCTAGTACCGCTGCATACAGAGAATCATTGGCCCCAAATAGATATATCCTCCTCTCGTTCCGGCATTGCTTAACGCTGACCGCCGTGAAGACCTCGCGGCCTCGAGGCCGGTACTCTTCCAGATAGCAAAACATATCTCGCTGTCAGTAGCTCTCTAAAAATAGGTTCAACCTATAAGGGACTTTATTCAGAACTGGCGAGACTTTAGTGAGATCTTAGTGGCTGTCTGTGCGAGTTCGCGATAGAAAGCTAGAAACAGCCTTTTGTTCCTTTGTTTATTTACTATTTATTTATTGAAGTAAAGAACGCAAAAACTGAACGAAATTTCATGAATTTAATACCACCTGCATTTGCTACATTTACTGGTATCGCTCCATCTTCGTTTAAGTCTGATATCACTGCAGGACGCTGTCCGTGAACAGCTACGTGCATTTTGGTGAATAGCTACGTGTATTTTGCTGACATCGAGCACCAGTTGCTTAATGTACGGCGAAACAGAAATCATTAAATTGTTAGATCTTAAGCTACGAAGAATGCATAAGATAAAAGCAATTCCGTAAGTCAGTCTTTGTAACTTGTGCATTAAATTAATTCAACGCACCTGAACTCTGGCATTTTGCGGACATTTATCTAAATATTGCGAACTCAAAGATTCAAAATGCTAATTGTGTAAGAACTAATATATTTGATTCAATTTTTGTAAAAGTTCGGGGTTCGATTTTTCAGAATTGCAATAAATAATTTTATCTCCCTTTTTTCAGTAATAGCTGTACAGTCCAGTATATCAATTTGTAACTTTGTGCAAGCGACATCGTCCTATATGAAACTTTTGACAATAACAAAATCAATTTTTTGTATATTTGTAGATTAATTTGTATTCGCCTTGAGGCATTAAAATACCCAAGTTCAATATTTTATGTTGACAGTAGCACTTTTGGGTGGGAGTCTGAGGGGTTTAGCAATTACCATACTAAATACAACAGGAAATTGTGTGACGATGTGTTTCTTGTATGTTGGCAGGCCTAGAGGAGCATCAGAGAAGAGATTGACTTGGTTATGAACAAGGGTCCCGTGATGTTGGGTTGAGGAAGCATCACCTTGGAAATCACAAGAGCTGGATCTTCTTTGTATTTCATATCGCTTGTATGGTTTTGGGAATTGCACTGTGTTGATGTTCGCAGTGCTTTCTGACGGTAGGTGCAAACTTTCTGCTACATATTGTAACACAATTAGATGTCACTACTGTGGCGTGATGCTGTAGACGGAATCAGGACCTTCTATACCCTGCAGAAAACCCTCGAAGAGTAGTGCAAACATTACAGTGACAGTGGACAGCAAGTGTCTTCACTACATGTCATTGCACTGGAAGTTGTAGCAGTGTGTTTACTGAACATAAGTGCTTTCAGCGGTATCTCAGAGCTTGTTATGGCAATTAGACAGGTGTAACAGACAGGTGTGTCAATTGATATTCTGCATCATGTTAGATAAGTCCAGTTCAATGACAGTCAGTGTTGCGTATCGCAGTGGTTTTTAATTAATGTGGTTTAATTATATATTCCATATATTGCATTTCATTTCATTACATTAATTGAAGACGTAAACGTAATTTTCCTTTAAGTCCCAACACGAGAATCTTACAATTCTTTATAACGTGCTTTGGTAACTTACGCGAGTATTATACTTTACCACGGCCAGTAATTAAATTCACATTGCGCCCAGCCAAGTCGATATAATGGATTCTTCAAACTGCTGCTGTTCAAAAGACAACGCGGCAGCAATGTTACCATCGCCCCCCGATCAGCAAGGTGAACAAAGTGATGTGCCGCCATTCCCAGAAAATCTGATTGTAGATGAAAACTTAAAATTGAGTAACGAGAGTTTTAAGCAAAATATAGATTATTTCTTCTCAGACAAAAACATAACCCCTCTAAGCCAACTCACAGCAACGCCCACATTCCCCACGCCCCACGTGCTGGCCCAGTTTGCCTACAAGACATATACAGACTATAAAACAGGAGAGACTGACCCTCAGTATGAGACACGCTTAGATTTACCTGACGGCTGGAAGGTACTGACAACAGCGTCTAATGGTAGCAAGGCTAATGGCTATTTTGGGACAGCCTATTGGCACCCTGAGCATCAGCATGTTGTAATTGCTCATAGGGGCACTAAACTTAATAATTTAGGAGTAGAGTTTACAGACGTAGTTCGTGTGATGTTTAAACACCCTGTTCCACAAATGTGTTCTGCCAGCACCTTTACACATAAGGTTGTCGAAGTGCTGCGAGAAATGAACAGAACTAAGGAGGTCAGTTTTGAACTGTTCTTTACCGGCCACAATCTAGGGGGTTGGCTGGCCCAAGTAACCACCTTCACTGCTGAGTGTCTTAAGATAGAAGGTAATATGTTCCTTAAAATTAACAAAGAAGTAGATTGTTTTCATCCCCACACAGTAGTTTTTGACAGCCCAGGTTGCAAAGACATGTTGTCACAAATGATTAACAAATATAACGTAATGTTGAACCTTGATCCCATTGAATTAGAGCACTTAGATATCACTTGTTTTCTGCCTGCTCCAAATCAAATTAATTGTTGTAAGAAACATGTAGGGACTGTATATCATATCTTTCCTGATTTGTCTGATATGGGCTGGCTGACAAAGAATTCTGAGTTGTATAAATTTCAGGCTCATGATATGGATGAAATTGTAAAAATATTTGATACTGAGACAGGGCAAGTAAGTAAAGATAATGAGGGCAACAGAAAAATAAGAGTAGTAATCCACTGGCCCATCATTGCTGACTTACGATGTTGCGAACACAAATGTTACTTTAAATGGGTCAAGCATTTTGAAAATTACCACCCAGGCATTACAGAAGAGTTTTTCTCGTTCAGCGATTGTCATACTTTGCGTTACCAAACTGAAACCTACGACGAACGGAAGAGTAGTCTGAATGTATTTTGTCACCAAGAGCAGCGATTTATACATGTATATTTTTGGTTGTGTCAGGCACCACATTGTAACACTATGGATCTCTTGTCTGTAATGGAAAGTGATCAGGCCCAAGAAGAAGCCGCAAAAATATTACAGAACTTTGTGATTGAACATGACAAAATACGTTGTACAGATGGTACTGCATTACAGGCACTGATTCCTTATGTGAAACGTTTGCTTCAGCTCTTCCCTCGGGTAAGAGCTGAAGCAGACTATTTACATATGCTGATAATGAAATGGTCTATTCCGGTGCACTTATATGATTGTAGTGTCCGCGGGTTGTGTCCAAACCGCTGTCACCAATCTATGTAATGACACGTGGGTTGTGTCCACACCACCGTCACTATTTTATGGAGATGCCCGAGCGTAGCGTTCAGCTTATATCCTGTTATCAGCCAGAGTATGAAGCAGCACATCTCAACCGGCAATATTTTATAGAATATAATTTCTTCCGGCCACAGAATAACGCCGTGCTTTACACCAAATTTACTTCTTGAAACAAATCTTGGTAGTAAACCAGATTATCCGTCGAGTCTTTCTTTAACCTAATTTTCTCGGGATTTTATAGTGGCGTTGTGCTGACTCAAAAGTTTATCACAATACTTACAATATTTAACTGGGGCACGCATACACCTCTAAATAAACAAGTGTGAAGTAAGCTGCCCAGTGTTTCCAATCTATGTCAACTAAAGTTTCACTGCCAGCACATTCCGGCTTTTACAAAGAGAGCAAGTAATTACCAAATGTCGCGTGTATTACAATATTTCTAAACAGCGAAGAAGAAAAACTAATGCAACTACAGATGGTTGATGGGGATGCATGGACAGGGCTAATAAAGGACTATCAGGTGCTGGAGAGGTAGCCCTCCATGACCGATCGCCTCAGAGAAGATTATTATACCATACTGACGATAGAGCACTTGATATTTCTATATCAACTGGTTAATTTGAACACATTACAGCAGTTGACATCAGCACCACATCTGTTAATGATGTGGTGCGATACCAATTAAATGCTTTATTTTGAAAATAAACAAATACTCAAAAGTCTATTTAATATTCTGAGGCAGAAGTAATCTGTAAAAATTTTATTGACCACGCCCTCTGAAGTTGACACCGTTACTTTTCTGCAGGATATAGCTAAAAAATACTCAGTGATGGATTTGTTACAAGAGATGAACAGTTGACTTGGAGAAATTTAGCCCACAGTTCACAGAGAAATTACTACAAAAACCAGTAAAATTTTAATTTTCTAATATTTCTGTAAACGAAATCATGTCTCCTGGCTCTGCAGCAGCGAACTTTCCGACTGTTTGTGCTTCATTGGAAGAAAAGGAACTAACAGTAGCTGATCCAGTGTCGATTGCAAATGCCCACAATGAAATATGTCTGCAGAATACTCTATCGTCCTGAAGGTATTAAAGAGGACATTGTTAGTGATAAAACAAGGAAAGATTTCCCAGATTTATTAGCTTGGGATGAACAGTAATTGAAATAATTCTGTCAGCTGAATTCAAAAAGCAATGTGCATTGGTTAGGAAAGACAGACCGGGGAAACTTGTTTGGCAGCAATCGCAAGGATGCTTAGACAAACTGCGTGAATGTATTGATACCGACAGTTCACACACACATATACACCACATTATTTAGGCAAGCTACTGTAACAAGCACAGCACAAGAGGGTGACACTGATTTCTGGTACAGCAGGAATGGGTAAATCCACCGTATTAACACATGTACCTACGCAAATCAAACAGAAATTCCCAGCCAATGGTTGGTGATAATTGACTTAAATGACTACACAGAAGCACTGAAGGCGCTGAAGGAAAAACAGATCGATAAAGAGAAAGCTGAAGTTTGAACCTGGTTTAGAGTTGGTATTATTCAAAAAATGTGCACAAAATCAGAATGTAAGAACTTTAATGATGCTGGACTTTTTGATGAAATCAGTCCCAACTACGAACAGAAGGTTATAGATTTACGGCAAGCATCAAAGCAGACAGCTGTATAATAGCTGTCTGCCTTAATGCTTACTTTAGTGTGCAGGACAGCTGTAAAACAGCTGTCCTAAACACTAGATCCTTTTTCTGAAGAAAATCAAGTTGAAATTCTGAAAAAGTTTTGGTGTCTAGAGTACTGGTTTAGAGGTCGGCAATGGGGAGGAAGAGGAATTTAAAACTAAGCTAGATATTCATGCTAAATCTTTATTAGGAATCTATCACAATCCATTTGTGACAAAGACAAACAGTTCACCGACATCCCAATAGAATGCCGCATTTGATAAAGAAGTTAAAGAGTTCTGTCAGTCAGCTGAATTTGTGCCTGAGTAAACGTACATGATATATTTGCTTGGATTATGCAAAATATTTACGAACAGAAAATATGATATATATGTAGAGGACTAGTTCAACATCCCGATGACAAAAGTGGGTGCAGAATTGGCACGAAAACACTGGGTTATACGTAATGTAGAAAATCATCAGATACTAGCCTTGAAGATATTGTTTGTTGAGGAACAAGTTGTCCTTCAAATTAATAGCCACTGCATTTCTATGGACGAAGACTTGACCAGAACTCTTTTAGTGTAAATAAGTAACGAGTGTTAGCTGCACTTTATCAGTTGCACCACACAAACAGTAAATAAATCCATATCAGATCATTATGCACCTATGTGAAGAAGATATACAGACAATTTGTAGTATGGTATATACATATATGCATATATATTTTCTTACATACACACACACACATGTAAAATTTGTGAATTAGGGGACAAACTAACTATTCTTCATGAAGAATTCAACAACAGAGCCAGAGGATGAATGGAGCATGTACATATGAACGTTGAGCTGTGTACTGTGTGGTGAGAAAAAATGTAACCAAATGACACAGTGCAAATGGATAAACATTATGGCTTGAACATGTATCATTGTAGCTGCAAATACTTGTTTGGCGTCTTTATTTTTATAAATATTTAATAACTGTCAAGTTAATTCTTATATTAAAAGTAGCATTATATTAATAATTTATAATCGTACATTGCAATTTATGTATGGAAATATTATTTTTACATTGCTAATAATTTGTAGTAGACTATCTACATATGGGTTTCTAACTGTAATATTACCCCAATGTTTTATTTTTTTTAATGTGTTACTGTGTGTGTTTTTCACTCGAACATGTGACAGATATGCACACAAGTGTACAGAGCCTTATTGTAAATTAATATGTGTATTTATGTATGCAAGCAGATGTGTATGTCTATATGTCTGTACATATGAATATTATGTATGTTTTGTATATATGTATGTATGTATGTGTATATATATACATATTTATATACACACACATACATACACACACACACTCACACACACACACACACACACACACACAGTTCCACAAAAGCATTAAATAAATCCAGATGAGATCATTATTAACGAACTGGAAGATGATATTTTGAAACCATCTGTAGTATGACACATTTACTAGTACAGTACGTATGTAAATTTATACATTCTTACATACGAGTATGTACATGCATGTACCAGTTGTGTAATACACGATGAAATAACTTAACCTAAATGAAGAATTCAACAACAGAGCCAGAAGATAGATGGATCATGTACATATGAACAGTGAGCTGTGTGCTGTGTGGTGAAAAGATGAATGTAAACCATATGGCACAGAGCCACTGTGTTATACTATGAGTTGTACAGGTGTAATTTTGGTTACAAATGTTTGTGTCCATCTTTCTTATTCTAAAATATTTAATGATTACTCAGATTTTATGATTTTATTAAAAATAGCATGGTATGAATAATTTATAACTGTAATTGAAATTCTTTATGGAATTTTTAGTATTGCATTGCACATTAATTTGTACTTGAGAACATTTTTATCAAATGTAATAATATTCCATAAAGTAAAACTCCACTTGACCGGATTAACTCGGACAGCAAGCCATTTGGATGTGCAGAAAAGACGGATAATTAGATTTTTTAAATAGGCTACACTGGCAGCTCGATGTTCGGGTTTTACACTTTACAACATATACCTGCGTCTAAACTTACTGAACGTGCCCGGTTTGAAGTTCTAGAAATCTTAACATTGTACTGTACTGTATTTGAAATGATAAGCGGTAATTTTAAGGCAATTTGGTTTTCTAGAACTGTCGAATAATTTGCTTTTTTCATCTAAGCTGAGCTTGATAATTGGCGATCTGAATAACCATCTTTCGTGTAAGTGGAATTATACTGTAATCATAATTCCCGCATGTTCTGTCACTACATATCCTGTATATACAGCTACAGACTGTGAAATGTATTAAGTGTATTATTAACTGTAATATTGTCCCATATTCATATTTCCCACATGTTCTGTCACTACATATCCTGTATATAGAGCTACAGACTTTGAAATATATTAAATGTATTATTAACTGTAATATTGTCCCATATTCATATTTCCTTATTGTTCTGTTACCATATATCCTGTATACACTCATACACACTTTGAAATGTATTAACCCTTTGCCGTCCCTAAAGCTCCCGTGCCGCCCTAAACTCTCTTGTTGCCTGTTTGTAAATCTGTTGCATTGTGTGAACGAAACAGGAAATCTCTGTTGCCTGACGTGATGAAATCACTTAGTAGGCATGTCAAATTGGAATGTTAGACTTTCCTGTGGGCTCAGTCGAGGTTGAAATAATGGCATTTACATCTCGTGTCTCGCGCAAAAGTGCAGAAAACGCGGAAATTTTCCAACGGTTAGAAGCAAGTACAGATAGTGATGTCACAATATTTTCATCTGAGGAATGTGAAGATGGTAATAAACCCGACAGTGACGAAGATGGACTAGTGGATGACAATTCTGAAACAAATGAAAATAGAGGCAATCGTACTAGCGGCCCCAAAACTCCTCATCTGTAATGGAATAAATTTGAAGGAACTAGAAACATATGAAAATTTATCAGGTCCTAAACATTTTTTACCAGTTGGCAGCAGTGAGAAACTTTTTTTTAAGTTACTTGTGACCAATAATTTTTACAACAAAGCTGCGGAAGAAACAAATAATTATGCAGCTTCATCAGAAAGAAAAGCGGTGACAGTGGATAACAAAAGGAAAGACACAAATGCGGAAGAAATCCAAGCCAAATTTGAATTCTGATTTATATGGGCATTGTTGACCTACCAGAGATTCAGGATTATTTTCAAGGCGATTTCTGCATCTGCCCTTTAGTGAGACAATCCATGGCATATATAATTCGACAATTTTTTTCATCTCCACATATCTTATGAAAATGCTATTGGAACAAGAAACGTATAGCTTTGGCACTACAGGGACAAATAGAAACAATTGACCAACAGAATTTAGGAAACCAACTCTCTTGGAATTGAAAATCTTCGAACCAGGGAAATGCAGCATGAAGATATGTCAGCGGTAGTGTGGCAAGACAAACGTGTTGTTCTCCTCCTTTCAACAAATTCCGTTCCCTGGTCTGATGGTTCGGCCACAAGAAAAACAAGAAAAGGCACTGACGAGACTGAAATTGCTTATCTTCAAGCCGCCATAATTTACACGAAACATGTGGGAGTTGTGGATGTAAGCGATCAGAAACGTGAGTACTGTGGTTTGGGCCGATCTTTGAAGAAAATGTTGGAAATTTGTATTACATTTTGTCCTAAATGTGTGCCTTGTGAATTGTTACATCTTATACGAACTGACAAATCAGCCCCCCCCCCCCCCCCCCCCCCCCCCCCCCCAAACCCACAAACCACACACCCTCCACCACACACAAAACCAGGACCGGCACGCGACAATCATCATACCCACAACAACCGCAGCG
>Ga0123355_10005214_pt1 | contig 18975 bp, 10 predicted proteins | sample TergutEmb28metaG_3_FD_89872 | JGI IMG/M metagenome (GOLD analysis project Ga0123355, IMG submission 89872) | Embiratermes neotenicus P1 segment gut microbial communities from Petit-Saut dam, French Guiana - Emb289 P1 | ecosystem: Host-associated > Arthropoda: Insects > Digestive system > Gut ... | reverse complement strand
TTTCTAATATTCAAAAAATCTTTTATTCAATATGCATTTCCTTTGCTTAAGGACACATAGAAAGAACTATATACTAACAGATTTCAACATTGACCAAATCTCATATCCATGGATTGGTCAATAGTCATCCTAGCTTTAACTTGCATAATTTATATACTAGCACAGAACGAAATGCTACATCTGTGAGAGTTCACAAGATCGCAAAATGTTCCACCGCAAGAGGAAAAACCTTCTCAAAATGACTTATTTCTCCCTTTGGGTTAGCTATGGTGTGGATTAAATTAAAAAACAAATCTGCCTGTGTTAAGATTACATCACGCAAATCTCAAGCAGTGAACTTGAATGTAATCAAATGTATAGTTATTACTAATGATTAAAACTTTGAAGAGTCCTCGTATTAGAGAGCGAGAGGCGTGTGCGTTGAAAGACAGCGGCACGAAAGGAGACAAAACTTAATTGTTCTGGATTACTTCATCCTTTATCATTTGCTATTATTTATCTCTTTTTCCTTACACTATCCTTTTTGATCTCATTTCCTACACTTCAGCATTTCTCTCCTCTCTAAAAATTATAACGTAAATCACCAGTTTTGCAAATTAATTCGTGATCATTATACCTTATCATCGACTCGCCATTACTCATAGATATAAGTTCAACTACTGCTCCTTCAGGGATATCACCTATCTTAATCTTCATTTTAGATAGAACACTAAACTCCCATCCCTTATCTAACATGCTTTCATATAGGTGTATAGAAGATGTTGAAAATCCCTCCTTTGTTAACAACGTTTTCCTTAGCTTAGAAAAGTCTCTCATCGGCAGAACTTTCAGAGGATCAACCGTAAATGAGGGAGCATTAGCACCCACCATGACTTTAAAGTGCAAATTAGGTATCCTTGTCCTACCAATATTTCCACCACTCTCACCGATTATATGATCTGGCGAAACAACGTCTCCTATATTGACGGATATTTTTGACAAATTCATGTATTTTGTGTAAACCTTCCTTCGCTCAAAAGTTAAATCATGAAAGATAACAATATACTTATATATGTCTTTTGCTGAAACATCTATCACAGTCCCAGTTGATGCTGCATAAACAGGCGATTTAGGCTTTGCAATAATGTCAAATCCAGAGTTTATTTCAGGCGAAAGTGCACTTGCTGATTTAAGCCTTTTTTTACCATTGTTATGTATTAGAGAGCCAATCAGCTTAATTCCAAAATCATTCCAATAATGGTCATGCAAAGTAGGTTTGTATTTTGGTTCTATCGGCCAAGTAAATTGTATACTAGGAGATTCTAAGAGTTGATTATGCAAATACTTAAAATATTGACACTGCGCAATTTGCTCTTCATAACCATCATAATGGCTTCCTCCGGGGTCACGCAAATTAAGCTCAAACAAGTGTAAATTAAAATTCCCCTCATTCTCTACAATTCCTATATCAAGCCCCATATTGTAAAGCTCCACACCTCTGTAGAATGTTTTATTGAAATAATTGGGAAACTCTTCACCTAGCACGTCTAGCTCCTCTACTATTGTTTTGTGACCCTTTTCCCCATAATTTCTAAACAAGAATGTATCAATTTGTTGTATATAGCCGCCACTCGCCAAATTAGAAACTATTCCGTTGGAATTTCCAATACGAGCAAGATGTTTATACATAAATTCACCATTTTCTCCTCTTCTCACCGAGATCCGAATATCGAAAGGTTCTCCATGTTTTGTAACTGAGTTTATAAAAGGTTGCAAAATATATTTCTTGCCACAGATAAATTCATTATAAAAATTATGCAACTCTTCTAAGGTAAGTTCCAAGTGTTCTTGCATTTGAACTAATATATATATATCATTTATTTTTTCAATAGCAATTACACTCTTCCCTTCCATTCCCATGACATGCTTTATAACTATTCTAGCTTTTTTAACTTCATTTAAAATATCTTCAAAGGATCTTACTAAAACTGTTGGAATAAGTATATCTTTGTAGCTTCCCTCTTCAGAAAGTTGCTTATTCACCACTTCCTTACTAGCAAAAATTTTTGGTCTCACGAGGTGGGAAATCTTTCGGAGCTCGTCTTGAATATCCATCGGCAAGTAATAAGAATTTTCAATTATTCTTGGAATATTAAAAAAACCTTCCATCGGTATCCCATTTTTTAGGACTACGCCTTTAACCTTTTTATTCAATAAATCTATATCTTTTTCACAAAATAAAATGAAGTTTAAACCAAAGTTTTGTCCTACATAAAATAGTGTTTCACGATAGTTTCTGCCGAATTTTCCAAGAATATGGTCTGATTTATGCCCCCTTGCTATTCCAATTGGAATTAGTGTTTCATGGATCACAGTTTCCAATTTCAAATTTTTTTGAAAAATATAATCCAGATCATTGGCATTACAAGTAACTTTCTTGTCATTAATTTTTACTTCTGCTAATTCGCCTTTCTTTCTAATCAACTCCAAAATTGTTCCTATTGGAATAGAGTTAATGACGCTTCTTGTTTTGACATATACTTTAAAATCCCAACCTTTTTTCATTATATCATCATACAAAAAAATCGAAGAGTCTGCAAATCCAGCAGATGAAGATAATCGATTAGGTAGAGATGCGAAATCTCGCTGTGGCAAAATTTCTAGCGGATCAATTGTATTTTCAAAACTGTTCACACCCACCCTAATACTAAAATGGAGATGAGGAATTATCGCGCCCCCGCTGAAACCGCTATTTGCAATTACTGTTGTTAGGTTAACCTTATCACCTTTCTTAACAAAAATTTCACCTAAATGCCAGTATTCTGTAAAAACTTCTACCCCATCTTGACCTTCATGAATGACAGTAATGCGCTGATCCTTTCCAGGTCGATTCCAAACTGCTTGAACATAACCAGAAGCAGCAGGAAAAATAGGTGTGCCTGGAGCAAGGTTAATATCAAAAGCACGATGTCTGATATCTGTTGCTAATGTTGTGTAAAGCTTTTTGCGAAGCTTTACATTGTTATGAGTAAATCCTGATATTGTTGGTTGTCCTAGATCACAATAGTAAAAATCATGTACTAATGGCTGGTATTGTGGTTCTGTTGGCCATGAAAATTCAATACCTGCAATTTTTCTTTTTTCTTCTTTATTACTACTTTCTTGAATGATATAAGCTAGATCATCGGCATTACAAGTAATGACCTTACCATCAATCTCTATTTCTGCCATCTCACCTCTCTTGCTAAGCAACTCCAAAACTGTTCCTACTGGAAAGGGAAAAGATTCAATAGCATTTTTTGTTTTAACATATACTTTAAAATCCCAACCTTTTTTCATTATTTCATCATATAAAGCAATGGAAGATTCTGCAAACCCATCAGACGGAGATAATTCGCCAGGTAGAGATGTAAAATCTCTCTGTGGCAATACTTCTAATGGGTTGACTGTATTTTCAAAATCATTCTTACCTACTCTAATGCTGAAATGAAGATGGGGAATTCTAATTCCACCACTACAACCGCTGTGTGCAATTACCGTTGTTAGGTTAACCACATCACCTTTCTTCACAAAAATTTCACCTAAATGCCAGTACTCTGTAAAAATTTTAATCCCATTCTCACCTTCGTGAACAATAGTAATACGCTGATCCTTTCCAACCCTGTTCCAAACTGCCTGAACACAACCAGATGCCGCAGGGAGAATAGGCGTATATGGAGCAACAGTAATGTCAAAAGCACGATGTCTAACATTTTCTGCAAGTGTTGTATATAGCTTCTTTTGAAGCTTTCCATTGTTATGAGTAAATCCTAAAATCGTAGGTTCACCTATATCACAATAGTAAAAATCATGTATCAATGGTTGGTATTGTGGTTCTATTGGCCATGAAAATTCAATACCTGCAATTTTTCTTTCTTCAATACTTGACATATTAGCCACTATCCTTTGTTGCATCTTATATAGCGTGGCTTTTCTTCTCTTGACAAGCTCAATTAACTTTTACAAGACGTTAAACCTCTACACGCCATACTATATTCGTCGACCTTTAGTTTTAAATCCTTACTGCTTCTCAAAAAACATACATTAAATCATCAATATCACAAGTAAATATCGTCCCATCAAACTGCACTTTTGCATAGTTATTTCGTTTTCTAACTAGTTCCAAAACTGTTCCCGCCGGAATAGAGTCAATAGCGTCAGTAGGTTTAATAACCTCTTTCGTTTTAACATAAACCTTAAAATCCCATCCGTTTTTCATTATTTCATCGTATAAAGCAACCGAAGAATCCGAAAATCCATCAGCTGAAGATAAATTATTAGGCAAAATTGAGAAATCTCGTTGCGGTAATATTTCTAAAGGATCAATCGTAGTACGAAAACTATTCTCACCTATTCTGATACTAAGATAAAGATGAGGTATCCTCAATCTGCCTCTGTAATCAGTGTTCGCAATTTCTGTTTCTAAGTAAACCAGATCACCTCTCCTTACATTAATATCTCCCAGATTCCAGTATTCCGTAAATACTACAGTTCCACTTTCAGTTTCATGGGCAATAGTAATACGATGGCCTTTATCAGGTCTATTCCAAACTGCCTGAACATAACCAGGAGCAGCAGGAAAAACAGGAGTCTTTGGTGGCGCAATTATATCAAACCCACGATGGCTATCATTAGTTGCTAATGTTGTGCAAGTTTTCTTGCGCAATTTTCCATTATTGTGAGTAAATCCCGAGATAGTTTTTTTCTCACTGTTATGATAGTAAAAATCATATATTGACGGCTGATATAGTGGCTCTATTGGCCATGAGAATTCTAAACCTAAAAGTTTTCTGTTTTCGGTTTCTGCACTCAAATCTCTCACTCCTTTAGAAAATTGTAATGTAAGTCTTTAGGTTTACACACCAATTCCTCTTCTTCATATAGTATCCTTGCCCGAGTTTTACTCTTAGATATAAGCTCAACAACTGTTCCCGCCGGGATATCAACTATCTCAACCTTAGACTTGGCTAAAACACTGAATTCCCATTTATTTTCTTGCATACTTTCGTATAAACGTATAGCAGATACCGAAAATCCTTCTTCCTCTGTTAATTCATCTTTTAGCCTAGCAAAATTTCTCAGTGGCAAAACCTTCAAAGGATCTACCGTAAATGAAGGGGCATTGGCACCTATCATAACTCTAAAGTGCAATATAGGCATCCTCGCTATAGCATTGCGCCCACTCTTTCCAATTACATCGCCTTGCAAAACTTTATCTCCTATTAGAACAGAAATCACTAATAAGCTCATGTATTTCGTATAAACTTTCTTTCCATCATAAGTCATATCATGAGCCATTACAATATATCTATCACTTTTGACAAGTGATATCTCAATCACAATTCCAGATGCTGCAGCATGAACAAGCGATTTAGGTTTTGCAATAATATCAAATCCAGCATTTATCTCCGGTAAAAGCGTTCTAGCTGATTTGAGTCTTTTTAATCCATTGTTATGAAGTAAAGGGCCAATTTTTTTAACTCCAAAATCATTATAATAGTGATCATGCAAAGTAGGTTTGTATTTTGGTTCTACTGGCCAAATAAATTGAATGTTAGGAGATTCTAACAGTTGATTGTGTAAGAATTTAAAATACTGGCATTGCGCAATTTGTTCTTCAAATCCATAAATGCTTCCCCCAGGATCACGCAAATTAAGCTCAAACATATACAATTTAAAGTCTCCATTATCCTCAATGATTCCAATATCAAGCCCCATATCATAAAGCTTTACATCTGGATAAAATGTACTATTAAAATAATTGGGAAATTCCTCACCTATTCTATTTAATTTTTCCATAATGATTTTTTGATTTTCTTCACCATAATTTTTTAACAAAAATGCATCAATATGCTGTGTGTATCCGCCACCTGCCCAGTTAGAAATTACACCATCGGGACTTCCAATACGGGCAAAATGTTTGTACATAAATCTGCCATTCTCACCTCTTCTAATTGAAATGCGAATATCAAAAGGCTCGCCTATTTTTGTAATTGACTTTACAAAAGGTTGCAAAATATATTTCTTATCATGGACAAACTCATCGTAAAAATCACATAATTCATCTAAAGTGAATTCCAAATGCTCCTGCATTTTAACTATTTTATAGCAATCATCAGTTATCTTTGTTATGGCGACAACACTTTTGCCTTCCATTCCCATAACACTCTTTATAATTACTCTCCCTTGCTCAACTCCCTCTAATATATCCTCAAAAGACTTCACTTGGACTGTTGGAATGAGTAAGTCTTTATAAGTTCCATCTTCAACAAGCTGTTTATCCACCAATCTCTTACTAACAATAATTCTTGGTCTAACGAGATAAGAATCTTTCCGAAGCTCATCTTGAATTGCCATTGGTAAGTAGTAAGAATTCTCTATTATCTTTGGAATGTCAAAGATCCCTTCCTCCGGCATTCCGTTTCTTAAAACAACACCCTTAACTTTTTTGTTTTGCAAATCTATATCTTCTCCACAAAATAAAATGAGATCTAAACCAAAATTTTGACCTACGTAAAATAGTGTTTCACGATAGTTCCTCCCATAATTTCCGATGCTATGCAGATCTGGTCTAAACCCCCTTGCAATCCCAATTGGAATCAATGTTTCAACCATAATTCATTCCTCCATAACTATATACCAAATAAATCTAAAAAGGCTTGATGCTTCCCAACGTGACGCAAGAGATATTCGCAGATATCACGAACAGCACCATGTCCGCCTTTATATCTAGAAACATAATCGCATATCCTCTTAATTTCCAATGTCGCATCAGCTGGACACGCTTTAAACGTACATAGCGACATCGCCTTGTAATCATTGACATCATCGCCAATGTAAGCAAATTGCTCTCCATTTAAGTTGTTTTTGAGCATGTATGCCTTTAAAATCTCATCTTTGTTTGAAACACCCAGTACAACTTCACTTATGTTTAAATCTTTTGCACGAATATTAGTTAATTCAGAATCTCTGCCGGTCATAAACATTGTCGTAAAGCCTAGCTTAGGTAATTCACGAATTAAAATACCATCTTTTGCTTGAAAATTTTTTGACTCTACATCATTACTACTTATGATAATACTTCCATCTGTCAAAGTTCCATCTACATCAAAAACAATATGAGTTATATTTAATTTTTTCAATGATTCACCTCGTACATTGTTGGAGTGATAAACGTCAAATTCAACACCTTATTAATATCTGCAAGTTGATCACTAATTGACCTGTTTAACGTGTGAATTGACTCTTGAGATCGATAGCGATCAAAATTCCCATAGATATGACTTTCTCCAGCTGAAAATCCATCGTATCCTGCAAGTGATGCACTTGTTAATCCTAATCTAATCAAAAACTTTAAGATCATTGCGCCGCTAAAGTCAGAATACCCTGATAATAAAGAATCGTAATCAATGACGTAAGCACCATTTGCACTGATATTTGAAGTCACCGCAAGAGAAGAGTTGGCTGGACAATTCAAACTTCCATTTTTAAATTGCTCAAACCGTTTACGATTGCTTATAAAGATTAAGTCTGGTTCAAAATCATCTGGTATGAAGTTCAAAGAGATGATATAAGGGGTTTTCTCTTGTATAAATTTGCTAATCTCATCTCTATAGTTACGGATGCTTGTCCCAGGTGCAATAACAAGAACCTGTCTATCACCAATTCCACTAGTAATTTTCTTAACTGCTTCATTATCTTCAACGTTGTTACTCATTTCCGCATGGTATAAAGCTTCAATATCTGATTTGCGGTATAAATGCCTATTTCCCCTTGGTAATTTATTTAGCATCCCAGCAATTCTAGTCATACCGATAGATTGTTTATCAATTAAAAAAGCGGCATAGTTTGGGTGTAATTCCATAATGGCAGACAGATAATAAGGTTCTGAAAAGCCCCACACTGAATGTTTGTAAATTGGTAAAATAATGTCGTCAATAAGTTCTAATAACAGAATCGTATTGTACCTATTTTCAATATTCTGATTAATATAATGAGTAATAAGTTCTGTATTGAGGTTTCCAGCACCACGCCCCATTCCATAGACAGAGGCGTCTAAAATAATATGCCTTTGAGTGTGTTGCTCTAACAACTCAATACAGTTAGAAAACGAAAGTTGCATATTATTATGAGAGTGGAAGCCAAGGCAAATGTAAGGTGCTAAATTATGCTCAATCAAATGATATAGACGAAGTAGGTCTTTTTTATACATAGAGCCTAATGTATCAACAATATAAAATGCGAAAGGATTGATGTCATTTACGTCTCTTATCAAATTAAGCAAATGTTCATCACTATAGTAGAGACAACCAACGGGTTGAATAAACACTTGATAGCCTTTCTCCATCAGCCCAATAGCCAGCTTTTTTGTTGGTTCCCACTCATCATCATGAAAGGTTAAACGTATAGCATCAATATAGCCCGGTTGGCGTGGTGCTATTTCATCTATGCTCATTTCCCCAAATGCAATCATAGCAACAAACATAGAGCCTCCGCGTTCTCTCGGGAGTAAAATTTGATCAACAGCTCCATATAGAGAATACTCTGGATCATGCTTACCTGATTGCAAAAAACCACATTCGATAATTTCGACATTTGCTGCTCTAAGCTTTTCTTTTACTATTTGTTTGTGATTACTTCCAAAATGAAAGTCATTGACATATCCACCATCACGCAAGGTACAGTCTAATATACTAATCTTCATTCAAATCTCTCCTCTAGTGGCATGTTTGATCTTCTCACGGACATACTCCAGATCCTTGGGTGTATCCACAGATAAAACCTCAGTATTTACCACTATCATTTTCAAATTTCTCCCATACTCCATAAATCGCAATTCATTAATATCCTCTGCTATTTCATTTTTTCCTCTTGGAGTACTTGTAAAAAAGTTTAGAGCTTCTTTTGTATAAGCTAGTACACCAATATGCTTATAATATCTAAAATTCATATTCGATCTCGGGTATGGGATTGGACTTCTTGACATAAAGATTGCATTAGAAAAACCATCTGTAACAACCTTAATATTTGTATTATCAATCACCTCAACTGGATTTGTAATTTCTGTCATTAAATTCGCAGCAAAAAAACCTTCTAATGAACCAGGAACAATCGCATCAATAACCTTTGGGTCTATTAAAGGCTCATCACCATTAATACATACATATACAGTTGCTTCCACTAAAGAAGCAATCTCATTTACCCTTTCTGTACTTGTTTTATGATTAGAAGACGTCATTTTAAAATTTATGTGATACTTTTTACACATCTCAGCAACTCGTTCATCATCAATTGCGACGTAGATTGCATCTATTTTAGAAGCTTTTTTAACTTGATTATAAACCCACCAAATCATAGGCTTACCATGGATATCAGCAAGTGGTTTGCCTGGATAGCGAGTGCTCCCATATCGTGCAGGTATTACTGCAATTGTTTTTCCCATTATTACATCACCTAGTCTTCCTAGCGTTTCTTGTGTTTATCTCGTGTATGCCTAGTTAAGCTCACCAGACCTCACCTTCTCCTCAGAAATTGTAATCAATCCATTTTCTTTCATTCCATTAAATATACCTTCTGCAATCAATCTTTGTCCAGTATCATTAACATTACTCTGAATGCCAATCCATAATTCCCCATACTCATGTGGACGCATATATATATTTTCCAAGTCAATCAATGTAAAATCTAACTCTTTTTTCTTCGGAAGATTACCCTCAGGCATCACAACAATTTTATCTCCATCTTTATACTCATGACAAGTCATCATATTCTTGATCATATTTGATTGTGTCATGCTCGTCCAACCTCCGCAATTAACAACTCTATAGCGTTTATCACAATTGCTATTAACTAATCTCTGGAGAAAAGATGAGGATGTTGTGTTATCGGAGGTGAATGGAGAGTAGATCATGCTACTTCCGAAAAAATAAATAGTGTTGTCAAACTGAGCTGGTTGGTCAGTAGTAACTCTATAACCATCGACTACATTCACTAATTCTCCTCTTCTATCAATAGGACGCCCACGACTGTTGAAATTGCAAGTCATCTCCTGTGAATAAGCAGAAAACTCAATCATACCATCCAAGGTCACATGACGTTCTTCCAAAGCTAACGGTATAATTGGTGGATACTGTCTGAGTTGGTTTTGTAATTCCTGCATTGTCAATTTTGCTGTTACAATCTCATTCTCATTCTCGCTGCGACTAGCAAAATCTGATTTACTTAAATGCAATGGACGTTTAACAATTACAATATCAATATTTAGATTTCTCTGCTTTAGTTCAGTATAAGGTTTCACAAATAACCCTCTCTGCAACACAATATCAAGATCATTCATTGAGTATACATTTAACCCCAACCGTCTGAATTTATTGTCCAAATCAGAACGTGTATGAACAAACGCAGCGAAAACATTTTCCTCTTTTTCGTAATAACAAGAATCAATACTTATAAATTTAACCTTTCGATATAGATCACCGATACCTTCACCTGTAAACGGTCGATCACTGATACAGTTTTTAATCTTAATCCTCTCGTCATTATATAATAGTGAGAATAGCCCGCGTCCTAGTTCCCAATCACGCCTTTCACAATAAAAGTAAAGAGATGTAATATTCTTTGTTAGTAAATAGTCAATGAATGAATAGCCTAAGCTCATTTGGTGCGCAAGTTCCGATAAATGCTTAATCATCTGTTCTTGTCGTTTATTCTCATCAAATAAAAGCCGTTCAAACCTATCTAGTGTTTTTTTACAATTATGTTTCTCAAGATTGATTGACCTAACAGCTGAGAACAATACATAATCAAAATGCTCCGTATCATAGCGATAAACTATACGGCTTAAATTATCAGATTGATAGAAACGTGCTCTTACCGAATAACTACCAAAATTTCTTAATTCAAAAGAAGCATTGGCGACGTAACTAGGTGATAAAGTATCTACTGAACTCATATTGAACAGGAGTTCATATCCAACACAAATGTTTTCAGGAAGACTACTTAATTCGATGTGCAACACGCCATTCTCTATTTTTATGACATAATTGACAGGTTTCTTCAAGAGATTTCCAATTTCTCTATATTTGCTGTTTTTAAATTCCGCTACTTCAGTTCCATTTTTATTTTGCCTTTCGGCAGAAGCGATCAATTCAGCTTGAGTTCTCAATTGGATATCTTCTGCATTTACTTTTTCCAAGCAACTCGCATGAAGAGCAATCCTTGAATACATTAGCTCCTTGTTGAAACTATATACTTCTATGTTTTCGAAATTGTTGGTATTAATTTCGAAAACATAGATAAGTTCATCCTCCAAACCCATTAGAGCATAATCATCAAGTGGTGTTTTTTTAATAACAATTTCTTTAACCTTTTTAAGGAAAACTGCGTCCTGAAGCATATCGCTAAGCTCCTCAGGTTTAAAGAAAAACATCGTTAATCTTTTATTTGTTTCTCTTATCATTTTTTTAAGCTTATTTTTATCTCGATCATCCATTACATTCACTATTATAAAGACGTTATCATTTGCTTCAACGTCTTTGAATAAACGCAATAAATTAATCTTTGTAGAGTCAATATTTTTTCTAAGAAAAGCATCTACCATATTTTGTGGTAAATCAGAAACATACATATTTTGAATATCAATCGAACAATAGCGACATAATTCCATAATAGCAAATAACTTGACAAAAGCTGGATACACATCATAATAGGCAGAACCTAGAGTAACAGAATTCGGTCTATTTTTACCTGTGAAGTAATCACTAGCTGATGATGTTGTGCTTATCAATTCTTTTACATTGAAATCTTCAATATACTGAATAATTTCAGTTGGAAATAAGGCAGGAAGCAGTATTTCTTTGTTAATGAAGGGTGAAAAGTTAAATGTACTCTCACGAGGGTGGGGCTTAAAGTATACACTATTTTGTTGTAAACTAAAGAAGTCTGCTAGAAGCTGATAAGCAAGTGTAAATTCTTTATCAAGGTTATTCTTATCAGAAAAAACTACTGTTTTTTTGTGATATGAAAACATGTTTTTACTGGATAGGACAACTAAAGAAACGTCATTCTTATTATTTAATGAATCCTTTGGCAGTTTATAGAATTCCATGACTTGCCGCATATAATTTTGTGAGAGTGAACTCAAAATTCCTTTATAATCCCAATTAAATATCGCTTCTAAATCTGTAACATAATTCGGAAATTTATTTGTGTTTAACAAGAATACTTGTCGTTTACACATTTTTCCGCCGCCATGACGCAATCCATGTTTTATAATAATATAATCATACCCAGAGCTTCTAGTTATTGCATTATTTGTATTAACTGTTCCAAGGTCAAAGGATCGGAATTTTGAGTGTCGGTGAAATAAATTGGTCACTGCTTCTATTGACTGATATTTAATCCCGTTATTCTCACAAAAAATACCGACCAAATCAACCTCATCTACAAAACTATAAACCTCTTTATACTTGGCAATGCTTACTTGATTTATTTTAAAAAAAGACTCCATACGGCGGACGATTCTGGTTTCTAAAAACCCTTCTTCGTCATTAGAAAATGCGTGCATATCCATTAAAACAAAGCGTGTTTTATCAAAAGCTTTGGTGTCAGCTACACCTTCAAAAGTTTTATTAATTAAGAAAACAGCACGTTCATTTGGATGATTTTGGTAACGATGCGCAAATGCTTTCATTAAGAATCCATCGTGTGCTACATTATAAATAACTCCAAAATTATATCTTTTTTTATTACATTTTACTTCTCCTCTGCTGCACTTTACTTTTTCACTGCATTTAATTTTCACCACGTCCTTTGGAAAATCCTTTTTTATCACTATAAATCCTTTACCATTAAGCATATTTACAAAGTAAAATAGGCTTAAGGTATGTTCACAGTTATACTCGCCATTAATTTTTTCACGTTCCTTAGTCTCTAATACCACAGCTCTTTCACAGTTCATTCAAAGATGCATTGTACTAAGTCATACTGAAAAATAAGAAATAGTGGGTGTCTTTATTAAAGTATATATCCTAGATTCCCGAACACATAACGATGGGTAGAAGTTTGCAACTGGTAAAATGCCGTAATATCAATGTTTTTTAGCACTTTGTGCTGTTGATTTTCTACTCGTTATGTGTTTCGAGAATCCAGACTATAATAGCGTGATCCATTGCTAATTGTATGAGGTCAGCTTTTGTTGATATTGAAGCCAAACTAATAACACCTCCTAGAGTGATACAAAATCATCCCACTGTAGAGCAAGGCACTGGAATTTTAATAAATTTAGCTGGTATAAATTTTTCGATGCGGTTTATCCTGCAACAGCTCCATTGTATTCCGATACCACTTAGGAACATCTTCCATCATATCATCAGAAGCCGCATAGAAATTTTCCAGTTCTGCCAGTTTCATTTGCGCACTTTGTTCCCTGTCAATGACTCTTACTGCGCTTTGAATTCTTCTAACTATCGAATACAAAGTAAACAACTTCCAAAAATCTTCTGGCAAATTCACAACACCATTCTCATCGCTAAAATACCCATTTATACATCCTGTTGCAAAAAATGATGTAGCATCTTTCTCTCGTAACCCCACCTTATCATCTCTTGGAATAATTTGAACAAAATCAATCCAAGGGTCACCAAACCCTAGAGTATCAAAGTCAAAAAATGTTAACTTCTTTTTTGAAATCATTATATTGTGAACACCATAATCATTGTGAACAAAACCTTGTGGACGAGTTTCTAATAAATGACGATGCTTGTTAAAATAAGCACGTACCACATCAAGCTTATGAAACTTTAACCCTTTCTCTTCACACAACACCATAAGCTCATCGAAGTTATCTGCATATTTTATCGACCAACAGATTTCACTTGAATCAACAGGCAAACCATGCATCAATTTTAATGCTTTTCCAGCCATTATTCCGATATCATATACTTTTTTAGAAGACAATTCCCTAATTTTAGAACTTAATATTTTACCTTCTAACCATTCTGTTGTATAATATACTATACTTTCATGCTTCCCAAATTCTACAGGTTTTGCAAGTGGCACTCCGATCTTCACTAATTCATTCATGACCCCAACTTCATATTCTTTCCTATCAAATTTTTCACTGTTATACATTCTAAGGAATAATTTATTCTCTCCTTGAGTGACGCGGTATTTTCCCACAGACGACATCCCGGAAGTTACTCTTTTTACTTCATCAAATGTCTTTAAAACTTTATTTTCAGAAATCATTCTTTTTTTAGTTTTAGAATTACGTTTCAATTCCCATGCTTCAGAAGAAATATAGAAATTAATACTATCAATGGGTCGACCCGTTTTCTTATCAATCACAACTACATTCAAACCCTTTTTGTTTGCACAATACTCCGTTTTATCAACTAAAATGCTAGCAGGTTCAACACCCTTGTCGTGTGTATAAACAGTACTTTTAATAAAGAATCGCTTATCTTTATATCTCAATGTTTTCTCATCGCTACCCAACTCCTCAGCAATAACTTCTTCTCCATCAATAACTGCATAGTATCCACGACGATGTTTGCCATTTAACCCTCTCTTACTACTAAAATCTGTTTTTATCCCTAAAGACTGAATTAAATCGGCCTGCACATCAGATATATCCTTTCCGATATTGCTACGTGAACAAATCAGTATAATATGATCCTCCTTGTTTTTAGATAAGTATTCAAAGTATTCTTTGAAATCATTTATCTTTAAAATATCCATACTAAAATTCCTTTCACACACGCAAAACCATCCAAATTGTAGATTTTAGTAAATTGGAGACCCTCTAATCATAACTAAATCTACTTTTCTTTTATTCTCATCACTGACTTACATTAATAAATTCCCCTCAATGTTTTGTATTCTCCACTTGTTGCCAACTTATAAAACTTAATCATCTCTCCATGTTCAAGAGTATAATAGGGCTTGTACAAATCTATTATCTCACGCAAAACATCAACAGCAGCATCAAACTCATTATCACTCACTTTTTTCAACCTTGGAAAATACCAATTGGTAAAGAATTTCTCATATCTTAGCTCTAAAAACTCACTTAAAACATCATGCTTAGAGTATCTATTAATCGCTTCCTTCTCACGTATAAAATACTTCTCAAACAGTGCAATCGACACACTGTTCATCACCGAGCCATCAACAGCCCTATAATACAAACCGACTATCTCATCAATAAACTTTATCTTCTTTGAAACCAACACTGCTTCTTGAAAGAAAAGCGTATCTTGCCCCAAAGCACCAATTACCATCATCAATTCGTGCTCGCGGATAAGTTCTCGCCTAACAATAATTTCCTGCAATCTTTTCGGTTTAAAATTCATTTTAACGAAGAAATCTCTCGTATCATCTACAACTTCAGACCCCTTATTAACCTTCTTCACAAGATCAAAATAATTAATGCGCTTGACACCTAAATGCGACACAATTAACGACTCTCCGACGACCATATCATAATTACTACCAGCAATAGCCTGATACAATACATTCATCCCATCATTGATCATTTCATCATCGGGATCTAAAAACGCAATATACTCAGCTGTTGCCATTTCAATCGCTTTATTCCGTGGTCTTGAAGCACTACCACTACCTCCTTCAGGATAAAGATACATCTTCACATTTGCGTACTTACTAGCTAATCTCCCAATGATCCGTGGTGTTTTCCTATCAGTTGAGCCATCATCAATTATAATTACTTCCATGAAATGAAATATCTCACTTCTTAACAAGCTATTAAAAGCCTTATTCAACAAATAATCTCCATTATTATAAACAGGAATAACAACTGCCAGCTTATAATCACGCTGCTTAACTTGCCGAGCTTGAGGCATTTCACCTACCCTAAACTCAAAAGGATCAACCGCGTAACCTTGATAACTCGTGCAATCATCAAGGTCACTCATTTTTTGATAATTCCTACTAGAAAAAACTGTTCGCATCTTATCTTCATAGCTATCCACATAATCATGATGGTCACCTGCTTGCAATTCACCATCTAAGTAATAGGCAATCTTAGTAACAAAATCAACATCAACATATTTAAAAGCATCAACCATATCCTCTAGATAATAAGTATCATAATCAGCTTTTGCACTAAAATAAGCAATAAAGTCAAAAACTTCCAATACATCTTCAGATAATTCTGATTCTAATAACAATTCTTTGTACTCATAAGACTGACCATGAAACATATCACTCACTTTATCAGTCACAACCTCCACAATAACTGCCACTTTCCTTATCGGGTAAGCAATAGGCACACCTATCATCTGCATCATCTCAACCATACGATGATAATTTGTTTCCATAGACATTACCCTTCTAATTCCTAACAATTGATGTTGGTAGAGCTCGTCCTCAGTGAATCCATGAATAATCTCACTAACTTCTGCTTCATCAAAAACCGTAAAAACATGAGGAAACTGATTATTTAACCCTTTATTATAATTAGAAAATACAATGTTTCCGCTTGCTTGTAGTGCATACAAATTGCGACTAGCGATTGTGTTACTATACTTTATCCCACTAAGACAAATAGCCCAATTGAACAACTTATATACCTTTCGCAATTCCATCTCACTTATAGCCGGACTGACATATTTAAAATACTCATCTGGAAACCAGTACCTTACTTCCGGCGGACCTTCGCTTCCTAAATTCTCATCAATAATTTTCAAACTACTTTTCTTACTTATACCATTAAAAATCATCCTCGTATCCATTTGGATTTCATGAGATTGTTTCTCTTTATCCCATCCTCCGGAAAATATTGCCCCAGAAAGCTTCTTGAACTTCCGAAAACCAATCGGATTATGAATCACCGGATTGACCCCCAAACTCAAAACATACACTTCATCATGTCCACAATCTTTTTGATAACTAGCTACTTGTTCCTCATCAACTGTAAAAACATAATCACACAGCTTTGCTATCTTTAGAAAAGTTTTATAATATGCAGAACCTTCCGAGTAAAAAACGATTTTCGCTCCACTACTGCGATAAGCATCAATCATGTAAGCAAGCTGCTTTCGCTTTTTATTTCCTGCTTCAGCCAACCCTACCCACTCACCATCCAATCCCTTCCAAGTATTCGTAACAAGGAAAACATCCGCTTCCCAATAATTATCTGGTGTTACATACTTACACTCAGCGATCCCATCATAAGCAGTTAATAAAGATTGATCCGCAACAATCGCAATCCTTACAGCAAAAGGATCATAATACCTTGACCCATTACTTGCTGGTAATGTATCTATTTTCTCTTTAATAGAAGAAAAAAACTCCTTATCTACTTCCTGCTCTAACTTCTCCAAACGAGCTTCATATCTAGTTTTAACTTTTTTTTTTGAAGACTCTATCCATTTATATGTATTATTATCATCTGCATTACTTACCTCTATCGGAGTTAACTTGAGTGCCCTCCTGTGCTCGAAGATATTAGTGATAAAAACTGTAAATTGATAAATACCTTCCTCGATTATGTCGAAATAATATTTCCTTTTTAAACTATCCCATGTAGACGAGACTTCTTTACCATTAATGCATAAACGCAAAGCTAATTTATCAGCTATATTTGATGTCGTCAATTCAAGTGTTAACGTATCCCCGATTATTTCTATTTGATAATCTATTAAACTAGAAAATGGTATTTGGGCTGATAAGTGTTTTTTCAACTTTGATGAGAAAAAGCCAGCTGTATCCGTCGTTTGTAATGAATTATCAATATCGCTTAATATATAAGGTATTCGTTTCTCATTTAATGCATTTACTAAATGCTGAATGTTCATTGACTGAAAAGATTCATCATCCTCTTTTCGAGTACAAATAACCATTTTTGTTCGACAGTATTCTTTACTATTTATAATCTGAGTAACAATATCATCAAGATAATGCACCGCACTTTGGTCGTCTTTAATACCTACCATAAAATCTAAAATACTGCGAAAATCTGGTAATTTTTTTACATGCTGTCCAATATAAAAATGAGGTGTTTCGGCTATTACAGTATCAAAATCGTATTTGATACTGTAATAAATTGCTGCCGTCCCCCCCTCATTGGCACCTAAAGCTATTTTTCTAACTATACCTTGCTCCTTACAAAGCTGATTAATTAACTTTACAACACTCCGCTCAATCTTATAATCCTTATTTTCACATAAGTAATAGCACCCTCTACTACCAAAATCATCTAATAAATGCAAACGATTGCATTCAAATTCTTCCAAACTGTCAACTAAATCATACTGTGGCAATTCATCTAGTTCCGGAAAACTTGAAAAAGTAATCAATAATATGTTAGACTGTCTATGTGCTGGAAAAAACAAATATTTAACATCGACCTCATCTTCAAATACCTCTTCACCCTTCATACTAAATCATCACCTACTTACCTTCTTTTTCCATCGCCAATATGCTAAAGTTGCTTTCCCTAACTTTGAACTACCTAAAGATTCATATCTTTGCTGCAGGGCAGAAAAATCTTTTAACAAACCTTGTTCGCTCTTATACGACGCAAGCAACAACTTCTCTATCTTCACCTTTTCTTCCCTTGAAAGAACCAATATCTCCATCTGCTTCTTCAACCGAATAACTTCTTTTTCTAACGCATTTAACGCAGCATTGAGATTATTAGTATGTTTTTGCTCTAACTCCAGCATCTCTTTCAACTCAACTAACTCCCATTCTAATTTTGCTTTATCTAAAGGCTTTTTCATGTTCCAATATCTCCGTTCTAGAAGTTAGAGGGTGGAAGTTAGAGATTAGACCCTCCTTCTCTTTTAACCCTAGTCTTCTAACCTTATTATATCCTCTAATATTTTAAATCTTCTAATCTTTTAATCTTCTAATCTTCTAATTTTTTAATCCTCTAATCTTTTAAATCTTCTAATCCTCTAATCTTTTAATCCTTTCTCCAACACCTAAGCA
>Ga0123355_10005213_pt1 | contig 18977 bp, 14 predicted proteins | sample TergutEmb28metaG_3_FD_89872 | JGI IMG/M metagenome (GOLD analysis project Ga0123355, IMG submission 89872) | Embiratermes neotenicus P1 segment gut microbial communities from Petit-Saut dam, French Guiana - Emb289 P1 | ecosystem: Host-associated > Arthropoda: Insects > Digestive system > Gut ... | reverse complement strand
TCCTTCCACTCTTCAGGCAGTTTCTCCTTCTTCCAAATAGAAGTAATAAGTTTATGAATCTCCAAGCAAATTGTTCTACCCCCTGTTTTAATCAGTTCTGCCGGTATTTGATCAATACCTGGCGATTTGTAGCTTTTTAGCTTATCGATAGCCAGCTCAACCTCAGCGGCACTTGGCTCAGGTACTAGTGGTTCTTAAATTTACTGCTTGCACAGAGTGCCACTATTGAGAATGTGTAGAATATCTAAATAAACCACTGTATCCCTTCACACTGTATGGTGTAGGGCTTTATGATGCACTGGAACAGTTCATTAAAATTCACATCTTTCACATAAGGACATAGTACACAGAACCAGAAGTGATGAACATGACCTTCACTTTGCATAAGTAACATAATTTATATAGAAATTTTCCACATTCATAGTCACAAAATATACCATACCTTAAAGGATTTCTGTGAGCAGGAACCACAGGGGAACACTGCAAATCCACAAACTGACATACCTGAATGGCTGCGAATCAATAAAGTGTTAATGTAAAAATAATAGTTCAAAAACCATTGCTCTTGGGCATAAGAAAAGGCATTAGAGGTGTGGAATTGTGCTGTAAGAAATACTGTCAGAGTACATATCAAAGAATGTGTTTCTTTATCAAAGATCCAACATGTTTCAGCAGGCCACCGAGGATCCCATCAAGAAGTATGGATAGATCTCTCCATATGTTTTCATGTAATCCCTGATGGTGGTGGTCTGCAAAAACATTTAGGATCTTCAATTAATAAGTATGTATGTTCATACTATACTCTGCAGGTATTTCTTGTAGTATTACACTTTCATGTACAGTCACAGTGTGTAACAAAAGTATGGACTCATATCTGATGCATATTACACCATTCTAAATGTACCATCTGAGGTCAGCAGTATTCCCAAAAAAGTCAAATTCTTGATACATTTTTGTCATTTTTTGTTAGGTTTTAAAATGTACAACAAACCTATGTTTTTAATAAAAAGACAGAATTTGGCTTTTAGTTGGGTCCGTAGGATACTGACTGCAATTGATAATGGTTTCAGTTGACATGGGAGTCACAGTAGCTCATCACTGAAGTAAAATTTGGCTCTTCTTGTTAGGATTTTTGGCAGAGTTTTTGGGATTTTTCTGTTCCATTGTACTCAGACAGGCTCTTAGGCCCACCCATTCTGTTCAGTAGAGATCTAGAGCTCTTTTCATGGGAATTTGGTAACGAGAATGTGATACTGACCCTTTATTCTGTAATTCAAGAATACATGGAAAATTGTCTTCATATCACCAGTACCTCCATATGACATAGAGCGTAGGTACAGGAATAACTTCATATTTATCCTCTCTGTTTACATATTTATTACAAATGTAGATATTGAAGAGGTAGGATGTCATGATTTGCCATGATGGAAAGTGGTATGTATGCAAACAATGGGACTGTCATCAGGTCCAGTGGTTTGAAGGACACTAATCATTTTTTCACATGATGATGATGATGATCATCATCATCATCATTAAGTTACCTGTTGTAGTTCGTATGTTAAATATGTACTATCTTCTGGTGTATGGTTGCCATTACATTGGTATATTTTGTTGTTTTTTGTTGTTAATATTAGTGTGCAGCAGTTGGATCAAACCCAAAAGCATTTTAATGTTGTGCTTGCTTTGCAGCAACTAATCCAGTGGCTGACAGTCTCTTTACCTCCCATAGACATACCAGAGCTTCACTGTTACCTGTGTCTTGTATGATACCGTGAGAGAAAGCCAGCTCCTGCTAAAGTAAAATTATTTATGTCACAGTGTTTGATAGTTACAAAAAGACTTTGACATGGTGTTCATGTTGATACTTTGACACTGACAAGGAAGGTTAGATTGTAATGACATTTTTCAGATTTTTAATATGGAAAGTACTGTAGTTTGGACACTGGCTCTGTTTACTTTTTCCGGTGGGCAGAAGAGAGGAGATCTGTTGGGCCCCAAAATAAAGCTTCTTGTGGCTGAACAGGATAGGAATTTATTTTTATCCCTTCTGCTTGTTAATAACAACACGGCCGGTTTCTGGAACAGTGTGTTTTTTTAATAAAATAAGTGAAATAGTGGACAAGAGGTGAAGGGTTATTTTTGAACCCTGTGTTACGTCACTGGCAAAAGTCTTCAGATTTGGTTAAAGATATTTATGTTTTGAATCTCACCGCTAGCAAGGCATTCGAAGCAAGCAGGGTGCTGGGAGATAATCCGCCCATTTGGTGTTATTTGTTTCCTTGGGCCACATATGCTCAGATACTTGAAAACGAGTTCCGTTTGTCCATAAAAGTGAATTAGTACTCTGGAGGAAACTCAAGAAATATTGTGATTTTTTTTTGCAGTAGTTTCTTAGTTTCTGTACTATAAATAAAAACAGGCAAAAAGGAAACACAGTGTCATAGATATTATATGTATATATATATTGCTGTTTTTGCCAGCTTGGCAAGTTTTTCTACATCAAAGTATCTGGAAGTCAATCCGTATCTGTGTGATGGGACATAAGTGTGCATTCACCATTATTTTGCTAGCTCAAGACTGTATCACATATTAACATACTCACATTTCAGATGGACATTGACCATTTTAACACCAGGTGAACATACTTGTAATTTTTCTTGTCTTAACGAAGAACAAAACTTTTTATGTGGATGTGTTGAGCCAATATATCTTTTGATACATATTAAGGTGAGGGAAACTTACCTTTTCCTATTAGGCATTGAGTATGTAGTCATAGCTCCCTCTGCCTAATACACTTGAAGAGTTGGGTTGAAAGATTTAATTTCTTCACCACTGCAGTATTTATGCAGAGTTTATATTATACTTTTATTTTTAAATTTTGGAAGTCTATGTGATTTATGATTTCATTTGGTAGGAAGATTTTATTCAGCCACTGATTTAATGTTTGGCATTTTAAATGTAATGTAGTGGTGTAAGGACACTTAAAGTGTAGGTGGGGTAGTTGTGGTACAGAGTGATGATCTTTAAGTTGGTTTTCTTAATGTTCTGTACACATAATGACTACCAGTCAACCAACATGTGACATACAGTGCTCAGGCTGTTGTTAGAGAAATATGGTATATAGCAGTAAGTCAAGGCTCATTCATTCTAGGTTTCAGTGCTGTTTTCATTGCTTCTTACAGAAGAATTACTGAATACATTAAGACTTTCATTATTTGTAACTTGTGTTGCGATCAAAAGCAGTAACTAATATTTAAATGGAACCTGCTGTGTTTGATTTTGTTGAGGAAATCATTCAGCAGTATGTTGGGTTGCTGTTAAATTTAATTTAAATATAACACTACAAGCTGCAAAGGCTCATTTTGGATTAAAGATGTAGAAGAAGGATGAAAATCTCCAGAGAAAAAGTGCACCCACCAACGGTGGAACATTTGTGGTCACAGGCTTAGCTCCACTGTGTGTAAACAGTTTATGTAGGTAGAAGATATGTAGAAAAAAATGCTGTAAGCAGGGCTTTCTTCTGTCAGGGCACAAAGTTTACAAGGAAACTTGGGAATATGTTACTGAAAATAACTTAACAGAAATTTAAGTAAGAATATATTTGTTATTTGACTTCAGAGGTTTTGTATCAAAAATGAAAATGTATGTCCCCCTTCCCTCCCCCCTACCTGTGAAGAGGAACTAGCTGTAAGAAATGTCAGCATGAAACCCTGATCTGTGTAAAATGTCTGAAGTTTGTGAATTACTTGAAATGGTACAGTATTGTTGTACACACTATATTCTCTTAAGGCTGAATTAATATTTTCTGAGTTTGTTGCTTGAGCAACTAAGGGATAATTTAGTAGCATTATGCTAAGAAAAATAATATTCTTTTGTTCATGATGAATATGTTAATCAAAATTTAAGCTGCTGCTGTACCATAAGCTGTTACTAAATAGTGTGCATTATAGGTCCTTTCCTTTTTTTTTCTTTCTTACTGACCGACTTTCTTACATGGTCTTTCTTTTCTTCTTTCTGTCTTTCTTTGTCCACTAGAGTGCACTGCTTATATTTTGCTAACAGCCAATTTAATTGTTTCCTGTTTGTGACAGGACTGTCTCTTCCAATACTGTTTGCACAGATTGCTCACTAAATTATGTGGATAGAAAATATATTATTCGGTCTTCTCCTTTTAATTTTTGTTTATACTCTCTATTTTTATTTTAAATTAGTTTTCTCTCATGAAGTATAAGTTTACATTTTTTTCCATTTTGTATTTTTGGAACCAGAGACATTTTTCAATCCAGGCAGATTACCTGCCAGTGCAGGTGCTTTTTTTTGAGATATTTTGTTCTGTTCATGTTGTAGGTTACCTTTCACATTAATATGCTTTCTGCTTTTAACTAAACTATTTTGATACAGTTCACACAGCACACATTTAGTACAAGTTGCTTTCCATTGATTAAAAATTTTTCCAATACTTGTAGAAAGATTCCTTTAATCTCTACTTTTACAGTAGGAACAGGTGATGCATGATATGAGGGTTGGGCAAGTATGAATTATAATTTGTAAATAGAACAAAAACATTGATTTATTCTCCAAAACTGAAATTATTACTTTTGAACACAATCTCCCTGGTTTGCAATACACTTGCACCAGCGGTCCGGAAGCTTGCAGATGCCGCTCAGGAAGTAGTCTTTTGGTTGCCAGTGTAGCCACTCCTGAACATCCTGTATCACTTCCTCATTATTGCAAAACCTTTTTCCGCCCAGACGTGCCTTTAGGGGACCAAAGAGGTGATAGTCTGAGGGAACAAGGTCCGGACTATATGGAGGATGTGGTAGAACGTTCCATTTCAGTTTCTGGATGGTATCCATGGTGCAAGTAGCCACGTGGGGACGGTCGTTAGGAGAAATAACACTGATGTTTGCACCCTTTTTCTGTTGTTCCTGATAGCTGTCTTTACTCGGCCTTCGAGAAGTGCCGAGTAATATTCAGCGTTTATTGTGCGACGCTCTATGAGGAAATCCACGTACAGTACACCTTTAGAATCCCAGAATATTGTGGCCATAACCTTCCCAGCAGAGAACGTGGTTTTCGCTTTTTTGGGTTTCAGAGACCCTGGGTGACGCCACTGCACTGAAGAACATTTGCTCTCGGGCGTGAAGTAATGCACCCACGTCTCATCCATTGTCACAATAGAATCCAAAAAAAAAGCCCTTCCTGCTTGTACCACGACAACAATGACTGCACCACTTGCAGCCGTGTACTCTTGTGTTCATCCGTCAATAAACGCAGGATGCATCAGGCGCACACTTTCGAGTATTGAAGGTGTTATTTGATGATTGTTTTCACGCTACCATCACTGATGTTGAGTATTCCAGACAACTCGTGGACAGTTATTCACCTTTTCTCCCAAATGAGTGCATCGACGTGGTCACTGTTCTCGCCTGGTATGGAAGTCCTCGGCCAGCGCTCGTGAGGTTCATTCTCCACCATTTCCCTTCCTTTTTTAAACACACTGCTCCACTTATAGACACTAACATTTGATAGTGTCTTCTCACCATACTGCTCTTCAATCCCAAACAGATTTCCGACGGTTTACAACCTTCTTTCTTCAGGAATTTGATTATAATGCGCTGTTCCACGCTAACGTGTACCTTCACTTCGCTCATCCCCCTCACAACTGACAAACTTATGCAGTAGCAAACACTGGGTCAGTGAATGACCTTGGAACAGTTCTTCCACCTTCCACATATTACTACTTTCAACGGACCACACTGCATTTTTGAACTACGAACAAATTATAATTTGTATTTGCCTCGTATTTTCTGATCAGACAGTACAAAGACCAATGGAGGGAGTTCAGATGGGCAGTTATCTCAGTTCTTTGATGAAAGGATGAAAAGTGCCATCTAACCACCTACAACAGTTGGGTTCTGTGACATAATTTAGGCTTAGGACAGAAACCCCTAACCACTTCAGACTTACTGTTATTAAGGTTTCTTGTTTGTTAAAATTGTTCATCTTCTTAGTTGTATTACAGGCTGAAATGTGGAAAGTATTCTAAATTGACTGATTACATACTTGATTTATTGATTTGTGGTGTGCCAAGTTTAACTTCAGTGCATAGCAGCTCTACATTTTGATATTATGAGTCAGAAAACTATTGTCTGTCTGAGAAGAGAATCCTGTCTATCTTGAAGCTTTAATGCCTTCCTAAATGCCATCGTAAAATTATTTTTCCTTGCTAGTAATATTTACATTGGTGGAACACTGTACCACCTATGATTGCAATCTTGTGGGATGTGTTGCTGCTTCACAAGTTCCAGGTGTTTCAGAAGAACATGTTGCCAAAGGCATTTGTCATGGACACTGAGTCCTTAAATTTGATGTGCCACATTCCTTTGAAACATCAAGAACCATTCCCAAACACCATAATCCTCAACTAAACCTCTGTGGAAACCTCAAAGCTTGGAATACTATGGGCATATCATCATCCTTAATCAGAAGTGTTTGTTCTACCTACCTGTAGTTTGATCCTTTGTCACAGTAAATCAGTCTGCAGAATAACTTTGCTGTCTTTGCTGTGGATTACTTGTACTCATCAGTGAACACCTTTTTGTCAGCTTACGATTGTCAGTACACCTTGAAAGAAGGCTTGAGAAATGATACAGCACTGCTAATTGAGAACAAACAAGGGAACTGAGAGTTGGTTATGTGTTCTGTATGTGTCCCCTATTAGGAATGCTCTGTTCATTCAGGTTAGGTAATTTCTGTTTTCAGACACAGTACTACTAATGCCATTTCTGAACCACTTGGGATTATTGGTATAATAATGTATTCTAATATAGAATGCAATGCAGCATTATGTTAACTGCATGTTAGTATGTGGGTGTCTTTTTTTGTTATTTGTTTCTATATTACAAATATAGTGTGCTACAAGGCAGAATTTACAGGATAAAATCAGAAATGAAAAGAAGTGAATTGCATTATTACAATTAAAGGAAGCTAACTGTGTAATAAATCATGTGCATCATTTCTATGCATGTTGTTTATCATGTGAAGAGAAAGGAAATGATAGCTTCCCATGTACAGTGTATGAATATTCACATCACATTTACTGTAATATGAAGCACCAGTCTGTTATTTGTTTGCATGTGGTGCTGGACTCCCCTTTCTTATCTGTGTAGCATTGTCATTTTCTGGAGTGCACATGGAAAAAGCAGTGTTGATTCTGTAAATATCTGTGACAGTGAGACCATATTTGTTTTGAACTTTGTGTATTTTCTGAGGTACATTTCATATACATGACCCTTGGGTGGGGAAAGGAGTTCATGATTTTTCACAGTGGCCAGTGTTAAATGTTCATACGATAAGCCTTTGAGGTAACCGTTGCTACACATTGTGGTATGTCTGGAGTGTATATGCAAGACTGGTGTCCATAGGGCCATTCTAGCTGTTAGCATTTAAGTTTGGTATTCAGTGAATTGGTTGGTATGGGTTACTGTCCTAACACATTTTGTTTTCATTGAGATGAATGCCACTATCCTTGCACACAATGACAGTGGCACATGTCTGTCATAATATAACAACCAGTCATCGGGAGAGGCAAGGAGGACAGTTCATTCCATACAGTGTATATAAAGTGTACTTTAGACAGTGGACAGTAGCATTGATTGCTGTGTGAGGATAGCACTAACATAGCTCACATAAGAAGGGTAAATTCCAAATTCTCAGGAATAAAACTGAAGTTTTATAGAGACTCAAGTATATATTTTCAAGGAAGCATACATTGTTGTAATTTGCACGTTCAGCTTTTCAGGAAGAAACGTGTCTTATTATATGGGAGTTGTTTTTGTTTTAGATGTACAGCTTTCTCTCTAGCATTAAATTTTCTTTAATTAAAGATTTTTGTCTTATGATCTGATAAGGTTAATTGTTGTGATTAATATAAAATTCAGACTGTTCATACATTACTTACATTTGAAACTGAATTGGTAACCACCAGTGCTTGTACTTTGGAACTGAAGGGTAAGATTTGTACCTGTTTGAACATCACTATCATTAACTGAGCAGTGAAGTGTTTATGGGATATTGTTTAATGTTTATGTACATTTTTACAGAAACATAGAGGAAGCCATGTTACATACTTACACCCTTTCACCTAAGAATTCTGATTTATGTCATATTACTAGAATTCCATTTAGTTGAGAATGAAGTAATAGAATGAATGGATGATTGTATATTTCTGAATATTGTATATTTAGACACTTTGAATGTTCCATAACTTCGTTTCTCATATTAAGTTATCTCCAAGATAGCTGTTACAATTTCAGAAAAAATGTGTGGGCAAGCTCAAATGAACGAAATTTCTGGCAGCCATTTCTTTAGTAAGGGACGATAGACAAAGAACAGGTTATAAATCTGTGTCTTCTTTTCAGTTTAAAAATGGCATAAGAATCGTACATATATTTCCTAATTTGATGCTCTGTTTCCTTTTAGATTTCATAGCAACATACTGAAGGTTGACTTGTCCTTCTGTCCATTGAAGTTACATTGTATGTTAGTATGAGTGATATGTCTAAATGTAGTGCATCATTCTGAAAGCAGTACCTGAAGACTCCAACATAAAATTTACTGCCATCTCATGGAATGTGAGTCTGTACTGCCATTTCAGGGGAATGTGCTGCCTCCATCCAGCATACCCCCCGTGATGCTGCGGCACAATTCAGGCCATGGCCTCCTCGTTCTTGAGGTTTCTAGATCACACACACCAATACATCACAGTAGGTAGGACTTCTCTGGACGAGTGATCAGTCCGTCGGAGAGACCTCTACCTGAAAACACTCAACACAGACAGACATCCAAGCCCCCGGCAGGATTCAAACCCACAATCCCAGCAAGCAAGCGGCTGTAGACCCACACCTCAGACCGCGTGGCCACTGGAATCAGCCTCCATCTAGCATAGCCCCCGAAATGTCAGTACGTTTCAACCAGGCTACATGCAACTAGCATCATATGAAATGGTCATTTTCATTGTCAGTAGCTAAGCTAACATATGGGTTAGACTTGACCACTCTACTTGATGACCTGAACACTGCTGTAAATCATATAACATTTGTTATGTAATTTGTTTGTTTTGTACAGTGAAATCTGTTAGCATTTGAGTTACACAGAATTGGCCACACCTGTGTTTTGTCATATTCAGATATTACTGTAGCTGCAGTAGAGAACAGTAGTTCTCTACTGCAGCTACAGTAATAACGAATGTTACTGTTTGTGATCTCTGTTTTGTGCTTCCCAGCTTAAATTTGGTGTTTTTTTAATGATAAGACACAGAATTTAGCCAAATGTTGTTATAAGGTGGGTGGAATTTCTACTTTGTATTCATATACTTGGTTTAAATCTTGACCCAGAAGGTAAGTTAATCCTTAGTGTTTACTTGATTTTCCAGGCAGGTGTTGGGAAAGTACCTCAAATTAGGCCACAGCCACATCTTTCTACATCATTTCCAGTTCATCAGTCCCCATTCATTTGTCTGACTGCTGACAATATCATTAAATAGGTCATAAATTAATAAAGAGCACAGATTTCCTATCACCAAATTTGGCATGCAGCTGAACATTGGGAGTTACTGTATTATGAAATTCAGCATAATATTATAGTCCAGAAAGAAAATGTCACAACTCAAAAAGTGCAGTTCATGAGTGCTGTACAGGAGTAGGCTTGTGAAACTGTAAAAAGTTACTTGTTTTAACAGGAAAGGTGTCACAACTAATATTAAACCCTGAGTCATGAGGAAGACTAAGTGTCAGTGTTCTTCAGAGCAGAATAATAATGTGATTGGAGAACAGTGTTGCATGTTCAGTTATGTATTTTTGGAGTTGTGTCACTTTTCCTCCAGACTAACTTTATGTAGATGACTAGAAAATGTGCTTCCCCTTTTGACTTAACACTGCCATATGAAATGTGACAGGCAGCATATGTATAAAGTAACATTGAGGCACGTTTGTGCAACCATTGTTGCAGTGGAAGAGATATAAGTATTACATATTCTGAGTGTGTGTTTGTAGCCTTAGGTATCCAGTATGCAATGTGCATGTGCCATACTGTCATCTGTGGCCTGTCCAGCTCTGCAGTATCTTACCACTTTATCTCATTTATGACACGATTTAAAAAAAAAAAGTTATTGTACATAAAATGTGTGTGTTTTCTCTAGAACTTTTGTGTGAAAAATTTCTCATTCTAAGAAGAATTGAGTGAAATATGATCAAAAACTGTGTATTGGTGTTCATGGAGGATACCCGTTACTTTTGACAGATTTTAATGAAACTGAATTTTTTAACAGGTTTTCTAAAAATACTGAAATATCAAATTTCACGAAAATCCGTCCACTGGGATCCGTATTGTTCAATGTGGACAGACGGCCAGACATAACAAAGCTAATAGTTGATTTTTACAATTTTGCGAACGCACCTAAAAATGTTGTTTTACCATTCTGGAGAAACCTGTTGCCTTCCATATCCTGCACATAGTATGCCTTTAATGTTGGTACCCATGTACCAAATTGCATGGTGAGATGTCATAGAAGACTGTAATGTTAATGTTGCATTGAGAATCCTGAATCTTAAGAGAAGCATCTTTTTTGTTCAGTGAAAAGAAAAGTAGGAAACTATGTTACGTATATCTTAGTAAATTATGCTTACATACTGTACGAAAAGAATAAAACTCCAGGGTCCATGCAGTAAGTATTGTGGTCAGCACTTGGATATTGATTCAAAATTTGGCTAGTGTTTTCAGGGTTTTCTTCTGCCATTCATTCCACCAATCATGAAGCTTATCCACAGTATAACATTTTATAACAGTGTGAGCTGTCACTTCAATTCTTTAAGGGTAGAAATAGGAATCATTTTTAATGTTGTCCTGAATATGTTAAGGGAATAAAAATTTATCTTCAATATTACTACAGAGATTCTCTTCAGCTGTTTGTTTCACCTTTCTAGATACAGTGAAGGGACAGTGATTATGAATGATTGCTTTTGACTGGAGTAGGTCAAGGAGGCTGTGTGAAACAAGGGCTTGTGCTTGTACATGGTCCATTACTTTTAAAAAATACTAGGGCATACAGGCAAGAAGGAATAAACTGTATTATGAATTATGTATTGTGAAGTGAATGCAGTGACATACTTCCCCTTGTTGCCAAAAACCAGCTGTGCAGTCTTATTTTGCTGTTGCTCATTGAGCCATTGAAATTAATTATGTTCTTGAAATGTAACTAAAATGTGTACTTACATTGTTTTTATTACAGCCTACTAATACACAAATGTGTATTACATTATTTTCTCTTTATGTAATGTTCACTCCTACATGTTTCAACACCTCTTTTTCATCCTCAGGGAGTTTCAAAACTTGTACTTTGCTAAGTTACATAAGTTCTTAGGATTAAAGCTGTTAAAATTGCAATTCCATAAAATTGTTACATTAAAATATTATTTGGTCATTGCTAAGTGATACAATATAGTCTGTGCGACGTTAGAATATCTTGTGAAAGCAGTGTGTTTATGTGGCTGCATATACAATTTAAGAACTTATATAATTTAGTGAAGTACAAGTTTTGAAACTCCCACAGGACACAGAGGTGTCTAAACATGTAGGAGTGAACATTATATAATGAGAAAACATTGTGATATATATTTGTGCATTAGTTGGTTCTAATAAACACAATATAAAGATGCACGGTACATACATTAATATAGTAGAAGACTTGCATTGTTGCTTGTTAGGAGTGACAGTTACTTTTACTCCAGATAGGAAATATGTAGATAATATTCAGAATTTTTTTTGCCCAACATTGGTGGAAGTCTTGTACCTCATATAACTGTAACAGAAGCATTTTTACTTACTCCACTCCTTGGTTGCAAATGTTTTGACTTGGCATTAATGTGTAACTGACATAATACCATTTGCCGGAGTGAATAGATTCAGATAGTTTCCTGACCATCTCATGTCAGCGTGTGTCATCTCACAGTGATAGCACTCCTCAGAACATTGCACTGCTGATTGCTTCTGTTTGTGAATATTGTTCTTAGGTGGCATTAAATTATGTATAATTGTTTAATATGTTTCTATTTGAAAATTGTTTTCTGGCATAAACAGTTTGGTAAACAGAGCTTTAGAATGGGAAACATCACAGAGTTCAGACTTTAATGTATCATGTATTTATATTTACAGTTCTTTAAATGACATGTGGACATTAAATGATAATATTTTCCAAGTTCAGTAAGGTAGCAGATGATAACATATGACTGGGTCCGTATTTGTTTGACAGAAGTTAATTTTATGGGCGCATGACGCGCGCGTGCACACACGCACGCACACACACACGAGTTCAAGATGGCGGACGATGTGAATCAGCGAGTCGAGGACGTGCTAGAAATACTAGTGAGTATAACAGAAAAGAGTGGCAACTTAAGAAAGGACTTAAAGCAAGATATACTAGTATCTGTAAGTGTCCTAAGGAAGGAATTTTCCATCTTGAAATGCCAGACAAAGACTGAGGAAGATGAACAAAAGAAACTGAGGGAAGAGATTAAGAACGCCAAAGACGAAATGGTAAGAAGAGAAACAACTAGACAAGTGGCGCTATATCTGGACCACATGCAGCACCCTACAAGCAGCGGAGATCAACTAGTGCTACCATCGGGCGGTGGAAGAAGAAAGCTTTACTCAGAAGTTACTAAAAAAGAAGAAAACAAAAGATACAAGTTAACTCTGACACCGAAGTATGAATCTCTCACACCGGAACAGATCAAAGCCCAACTGAAAAGAAATAACCCAACTGACATTAAAGTCGGTATCAAGGCGATTAAGACAATCAGAGACAGGGGAATAGAAACTGGCAGTGAAGAGAATATGAACAAACTAACCACAGAGATCAACACCAGACTAGGAGAGCGCCTGGAAATTACAAAGCACAGACTGAGGAAACCGAGACTAATTATATACAACGTACCAACAGAAATCACAATACAAAATATAGCAGCAACAATCATAGCCCAAAATCCCGAAATTCAAACCAGCGGAGAAAACATTGAAGCTAAGTATAAATTCAAAGACAGGAAAGGAAGATACAATATAGTCATAGAGATTGGACCGAGGACACGACAACAAATTCAACTCAAACTAAAAATCGGATAGTAAATATGTAATGCGGCAGATTACCTGGTACCAACAAGATGTTACAAGTGTAGCAGATACCACAGACACAATGAATGTAAAGGAGAAGAGACATGCCCTTACTGTGCAGGCAAACAAAATGAAAGAATGTACAGCAGAGCCAAATGAACACAAATGCATCAACTGCATTGCCTACAATAGACATAACAAGAGAGAAAAGATAAATGAGAACCACTCTGCACTAAACAAAAACTGCCCAAGCTTACAGGCAGTACTAACAAGGTACCGGAACAACATAGACTATTAGCATGAACGTCCTACGTACTCATAACAATCTGGGAACATATAGACAGAGGCGGAAACAAATTAGATGCATTCAAATAAATCTGCAGCACTCCAGAACGGCAACAGACAACATGATGAAGAAGACAGAAACAGAGGAACCACACCTACTCTTAATACAAGAACCATGTGAATACAAAAACAGACTAACATGAATGAGCAAACAGTACAGAATATATACAGCAGGTACAGGAAAACATAGAGCAGCAATTATAATTACAAACAGCAACATTGACGCTATACTAATCTCAAAACTATCTTACGAAGATACAGTAGTATTAGAAATGATATATGAAGGCATGTCATTCCTAGCAGCCAACATGTACTTCGACATAGACGATCAAATACAAAACAACCTCAAGGAAATGAACAAACTAGTCCGATTCGCCAAAGAAGGAAGAATACTGATAGCAGTGCACACCAACGCACGATCGAAGCCGTGGCAAGACGCCAAAACCAACGCAAGAGGAACGAAACTGGAAGAGTACTTAGTCAGCAGACACCTGCACATAATGAGGAATGCTATAGGCCTAAATTCTTCAACTGCAGAGGGACGAGTAATATAGATCTAACCATAACTAACAACAGCCTCCTAGCAAAAGTCAGCGAATGGGAAATTATTAATGAAGACAGCCTTTCAGACCACAATTATATTCAATACACAATCAGAGAAGGAGGAGCCAAAACACAAAACATTAACTATACAAACGGGACAAGATTTAAAATAAAAGAGGGAAAACTTCACATATTCGACCAAAACCTAGTTAAAGAGATGTGGAAAACGGTACATAACGAACAGATTGAAGGACAAACTGAGGAATTGGATAAGTACCTATCAACTGGGACAACAGACAATAACCTGGAGCAACAAATAGAATTAATTTCAGAAGCAATAAAATCAGCGTGTTATGGAACCTTCCGCAACACCACCACCAGGAAGAAGAAGAGCAAGAAAACTGTCCCATGGTGGACTGACAATCTAACAATAATGCGGAAACGAGTTAATGCTTACAGAAGACTTCCAAAGAACGAAACACGATTAGAAATTGAGGGAAGACAGAAAGAAAAACTACGGGGAGGCAAAGAGAAAGTATCAAACAGAAATAAAAAGGGAGAAACTAAACTCATGAAAAGGATACTGCAACGTGACAGCCTCCACAAACCCGTGGTCACAAGTCTACAAACTGGCAGCAGGGAAAATACGAACGAAAAGTACAACTACCCTAACAAAACCAGATGAATCCGTGACGAGGAACACAAAAGAAACAATAGAAGTACTGCTAGACTACCTCTTCGAAGAAGACGATACAGAAGAAAACCAGTAACAAAAACAAATAAAGACAGTTGAGGAACCAATAAAAACTAGAGATGACAGAATTCTCAATAGAGGAAATAAAGCAAGTAATAGAAAGTTTTAATGATAAAAAAGCACCGGGAATCGACGGAATTACGGCAGGAATTTACTTAAGAATATTTAAAACATTCCCTAATTTAATAACTACTGTTTACAACCAATGCCTAAAAAGAGGCTGCTTTCCACAAAGGTTGAAGGTAGCAAAAATTATCCCGCCAATTAAACCTGGGAAAGAAAATAGTACAGATCCATCAAAATACCGACCAATCAGCTTGCCAAATATATGAGGAAGGGTACTAGGAAAACTTCTTACTAACAGAATTAACTACCACTTGTATAAAAATAAACTAATGACGAATAAAAAATATGGATTCATGCCACAGAAAAATACTACAGGCGCAATTATGGAGGCAAAAAGGTTAAAAGAAGCGGTACTGGAGAGAAGAGGGTTGGTCATAATGACCAGCCTAGATGTTAAAGGAGCCTTCGATGCAGCCTCCTAGACAAGCATCCTACACGGCCTGAAAGAACTTAATTGCCCAAGGTACCTGTACAAACTAAGCAAGAGATACTTCAGCAACAGAACATCGATACTGACTATGAACAATATTAGCGAAACGAGAACTACAAAAGGTTGTCCACGGGCTCATGTTGTGGGCCTGGTTTTTGGAACGTGCTATACAATTCTTTATTGTAATTAGAATTGACAAACCACTCACAACTAATAGCTTTCGCCGATGATCCGACTGTACTAACTAGAGGAGATAAGTTGTGGAGGTAGAAAAGTTCATGGACATAGAATTGAAGAAAATAATGGAATGGGCAAGTAACAACAGACTAATGTTTAATGAAAACAAATCACGAACTATGCTTATGTCCCGAGGAGAAGAAAGGAAAGAAATAGAAATTTACGTAAACAACACAATAATAAAACAAGAAAATACAATAAAATACCTTGGGATTATTTTTGGTAGTAAACTGACATTTAGAGACCACATTAACTACATAGAAGAAAAATGCTCAAAATTAATATTTTCACTATCTAGATCGGCCAAACTATCATGGGGACAAACAAGAGGCGATGAAAACTATTTATATAGGAGGAATTCTGCGCCTGATGCTTTACGGAACCCCTGTTTGGAAAAGCGTGTTAAAAAGACGTTGTTATAAAGCCCAACTAATAAGGATACAAAGATTTTTAAATTTAAAAATGGCAAAAGCCTACCGCGCTGTGTCGAACGAGGCATAACACCAATTAACATAAAGATAGAAGAGATAGGGAAATTGTATAAAATCACAAAAGGGGAAGAGCCCACTATGATAAGGAAATGGAAAAAGAAAACTGGAACCACCTGGTATTTCATGTTAAAATAATGGAAAGGAACGCAGACAGCCCACATTATATCCAAGCATACACAGACGGATGCAAAAGCGAAGCAGGGGTCCGAGCCGGTATTGCAATATACCAAGACAATAATTTAACGTCATCCTTGAAGTATAGATTAAGTGAAAGCTGCACGAACAACCAGGCGGAGCAAATAGCCATATTGGAGCATTAGAGCACATACAAAGAATGGAAATATGTGACAAGATAGTGCGCATACACACGGACAGCCAAATAACACTTCAGTTACTACAAAACAAGAAAAAACACAAGACTTATAGAACTAATTAGAACAAAAATAATAGGAATTGAACAGTACGAATGGAAAGTAGAATTCGCATGGATAAATGCTCTCGCGGGACATCGAGGGAATGAATTGGCAGATCAACTGGCGAAGGAGGTGGCAAATAATAACATCGAGGAGAGCTATACAAAAACACCGAAGAGTGTAATACTAACTGAATTAAAAGAGAATAGTATAAAGCAGTGGCAAAGTGAAGGGGAAAACACTACAAAGGAAGCAACAACAAAACTTTTTCCCTAAAATAGAGGCCAGATTAATAATAAGAATAAATACAACACAAATTTACAACCATAATAACAGTTCATGTCAACATAAAGTCACATTTATACAAGTGTAAAATAATAGATAACCCGCAGTGCCAGTGTAAAAATGGTGATCAAACGGTGGAACACATAATATTCGAGTGCAAATTTTTTTATCAAGAAAGGGATAAACTAAAAGCAGTGGTGATGAGGACAGATGAGTTTTAACAAACTAAGCACAACATACTACAAAAACTTTAAAGAATATATAGACACAATAATCTGGGACAACGACTAAAGCACAATATATGGAAAGTAGGGTATTAAATGTATATAGTATAGAAAGAAACAACATGTAAAACTGTAAATATTGCATGTAGTATTACTCTATGGTAATGGAGCATGCAGAGGAAAATAAATGTATATTAAAAACACACGTCAGGAGTTGTACAGTCTGTCAAGTTAGGTCGCGGCTTACTTGCCGTCATTTTGTCGTCTGTTGAGTGGCGTTGACCGCGGTGTAGAGCTGCGTTGCCATGTCGTGACAAGGCCTCCCGTAGGCCGCGGGCGATGATGGACCGCTGGTCACCCGGTTGGTTGGCCGAAGGTCCGCGGTGGAATTGAGGCTGCGACTGGTGCTGAGTGCTGCTGCAGGATGCCCGGTGAGCGGTGGTGTGCCCGGTCCATGAGGCTATGTGGCCGGGTAGTGGGGCGTCGTATCTTCTGTCTTGATGTGTGTTGCCGGTTACTCATTTCCGAATGAATAAATCTCGTTGGTCCGAATGGGATCCTTTTATTCCGTTCGCCTGCTGTCCAGTCTGCTCTGGCATATGCTGGTTGGCAGAGCTGGTAGGCGTGGCTCGGAAGTACGCTTGCTGGGGCCGTTTTATTTCTTCGTGTAAGTAGATAGAGGAGGGAGTGAGAGTGGTTTGCTGTGGTGCTTAAGCTACCGTTGACTAGTCCGGTATGTGTTGATAGGGGTACGGACGGAGGAAGAAGGGCTGTGAGGTGAAACGGAATTGAATATGAGGAGAGGGAATGACATGGTTGTCCCCACATCACCCCCCTTCGGAGAAGACGGCTAGGTGGTGAGCTGGGAAGTACTTACGACCGATGTGCTGGAGCGTTGTGGTTTTGGGTTGTGTTGCCGGTGTGCTGGGTACGTGCGGCGGGAACCAAATGGTAACCGATGTGTCGGTGGCCGGCTACTGGCGTTTGGGTGCCCGTGTAGTCGGTCGGCGAATGTGCGCAGATCCGGTGAAACTACCGGCCATTGAGTCCATCCTGCTCAGCTGGTTGTCCGGAGTTGAGCAGAGGTCCGGCGAGGCTGTAGGCGAGTGCGTCCTGGACAGTCTTCCCCGGAGCGGCATGGTCATACGGCGAGGCTGCAGGCGAGTGAGTCCGTCTGGGCAGCCTATTATCCGGAAAGGCGCGGATAAATCCGGTGTGGCTGCAGGCGAGTGAGTCCGTCCTGTGTAGCCGACTGTCCGGAGAAGCGCCGTGGGTTCCTTTTGTTCCTGCTGATAATGGGCCGATGGTGAGTGATATGCCGCATCTTGCGGAGGATCCCTTTGCTTTTTGTGCTGAGTATTAAGTCTCGTCGGCCGCGTCCTTCGTCGAGGTCGCCAATTTTATGGAGGTACTGTAGGGTTGTGTTGGATTAACAACTACAATGCCACACGATAACTATTAATATCAAGAGTTGTCGTACAGTCTGACAAGTGAGGTCGCGGCTCACTTACCGCTATTTTGTTGTCTGCTGTTGAGTGGTGTTGACCGCGGTGTAGAGCTGCGTTGCGATGTGACGAAGCCTCCTGTAGCCCGCGGGTGATGATGAAACGCTGGTCAAGCGGTTGGTTGGCCGGAGGTACACGGTGGAATTGAGGCTGCGACTGGTGCTGACTGCTCCTGCAGGATGCCCGGCGAGCAGTGGTGTGCCCGGTCCACCAGGATACGTGACCGGTCAGTCAGGAGTAGTATCAGTCGGCGTTTACCGGGTTATGGGCTTTCGACTTCACCCTGGTATTTCTTCAGGACGGCACCCCTAAAATACGGGTTGAAAAAAGCCACCCCCCTGTGAGGCCGGCGTTTGGTAGACTTTTATTGAGTAGATGTAGGAGTAGGAGGATGGTTCATTCCGTTCATGTTGGTAGCCAGCCGTCGAGTGCTCTCCGTCTAGAGGTATCTGCAAGT
>Ga0123355_10005212_pt1 | contig 18977 bp, 12 predicted proteins | sample TergutEmb28metaG_3_FD_89872 | JGI IMG/M metagenome (GOLD analysis project Ga0123355, IMG submission 89872) | Embiratermes neotenicus P1 segment gut microbial communities from Petit-Saut dam, French Guiana - Emb289 P1 | ecosystem: Host-associated > Arthropoda: Insects > Digestive system > Gut ... | reverse complement strand
ACTACTCTTCAGACTGCATAAAGACACCACACCGCCATAGCCACACTGAAACGGAACGCCAACACACACCAAACCAGATACCACCCATGAAATAACCAGTTAGTCGCGGACTCCTAAAGATGGTCGTATTAACGGCCGAAACATGTTGAGCATTGAATGAGCATTGAATAAAATAATAAAATAAGTGGCATCAAGTTGGTTTCACTTTACTCAACTATAAAGATGATGCACGGTCCCATAAACATAAGATCTACTTGAGTGTTTAGTAAATTATCTATGTATCTTTCACCAGTTCGATATCGATAGTGATTCATCTTGCTACTGTGAACCTTACGTTAGACCGCAGTGTGCAATACAATTCGCAGAATTTGTTTTGCAGACCCGCGTATTGCTGTATTGCCGTGTTGTAACTCCCAAGTAGATAATATTGACGTACGTTTTGTTTAACTTAGTGTCCAATGTTGTGATAAGCGTATGTCGTATTCACAATCTGGTATCGTTACTACTGCTTTATTTTGGAATGTGACGCCGTGAATACTGGTAGATAGCTCGGTCTAGAGCTGTGCTGAGTGTCGCGTCTGAGCGGAAAGAACTGTTGGTGCCATCTTTCCGTTCAAATGCAGCATCCTTTGGTACTGCGTATGAGTCTTAGACTGGAGAAGGAAGTTGATGTAACTCGAAACATGTTGACTGTATGAAGCCCAGTGGTTGCTATATGTACCACCAAGTTTAACATCGAGAAATTCTGTGTTCTGCCCACACGGCGTATTTATGTGTCTTGTGTGGATCTCAGAACAAAGGGCGATTATTTCCCTATACAGCATTAAGTGACTGGTTGATTTTTATAACCGAGGCGGATTGTGTTTACTGCGCGGTACGGACTGAATATTTAATTCAGGGTTACAGTTAAAGTAACAGCCTTCAGTTTTGGACAGGATGTTGAGAGTGTCCCTCGTCCCTGCAAGCAGGCAGTTCACTGACACTGAGCGTTCAAATGCATTTTGTGGTGCTCGAAGTTTATTTCTACAAGAAATTGAAAGTTTTGAAGAATTAGAAAACGGAATAAGGAGCCAAAAAGGTCGTGATTTGATTTCGACCTCGGTGTTGTGGGATATGACGCTTTGTCCTTAGGCCAGTATGTCCTGACCGCTTTACCTTAGAGAAAGATCGGAAGGTACGCTTTCAGTAGGAGGCATACAGCCTATGAAGTTATTGCATTTCCCTGATAGTCAGATCCATTCCTGTGCCTGCCTTCCCACAAAATTTCCAGTTGTATGTTAAAATGTTAGCGACGCTTTGTCTTTGTTTTACCCGAAAAACTAGAAGCAGACTGTGATCCGAAAGGCTTCGTAGATGATGTATATTTTGTTAGGACGAAGACTGTACGATATAGCACGTTTAATAGACTAGTCTTAAAGACAATGAAAGCCACGAGCTGTGAGATAAGGAGGCGCGAGTTGCCAACAACAGCTCACCGCTCTCTGATGGAAGGAAAAGCTGCGAACAGACGGGGTTTGGGGGATTCTACCTGCTTATACTCTTCTGACTGTGACGTAATTTGACCACGTGAACATCGCTTGGAGCGTACAGATCGCACGTGTCATCAATACAGCTGTGATACAGCTGTGGCTGCCAGATATTCTGAGTAAATTCGTTACCATACTGTAATTTTTCTGTTTATTTTATATGGGTGTTAAACTCGGTGTCTAACAGTGAGGGAAGAACTTGAACCGATGTTCGGAAATCGGATACTGAAGAAAATGTTCGGACCTCAGAGGGGGGGAGTTTGCGATATACTGGCGACAATTACGTAATGAGTTTCATGAATTGTACTTCTGTCACAATAGGAGTACTCTCCGGGCGGGTGAGGTGGGCGGAACATGTGGCAGGCACTTATCGGTGGAGAAGCGAAATGCATGGAGAGTTTTGTGTGGAAACCTGAAGGAAAGGGACCACTTCGAAGACTTGCAAAGTGATTTGTCACTTGAGAAATTTGCACAAAATTTTGTCTTGGTGAAGGAGAAGCAACAAGTAAAAAATATGAAACTTCAAATCACGTTTTTTCATATTCTAAATTACATTTAAGAGGAGCGTTATCCCAAACATACGTAATCATTTGGTCGGCCACAGTTAGCTCTGTTGGCCTGTCGTTGTTCAGCCTAGAAAGTGTAGTGTCATTAACCTCAGTATTAATACCGGGAAACATTAAATACAGAAACAAGGACATTGCCAGTTACAATGATCAGTGCAGTGTCGCGATACAGGAATATCGGGTAGTGCTTTACGTAACATGCTGTAGGCGTACACAGAACGCACGTAGCGAGACAGACAAGTAATGGGTTGCATAGTGGGTGGGGGGGGGGGGGGGACAATTGAAAATGGGGGGGACAAATTGAAGACCGCACTCCTTGTGTCTCAGTTCTCGAATGCATGTAATAGTCACTAGAAGAGAAAGCAAGCACAAACTGTATAGTAGGCAATAGGCCTACTGCAGCTCAACAGCCGCGAAAGACGGTAAATTGAAATCCTCCGTCGTCACCCACAGTCACAGACGCTGACTGGGGACAAGAAGTGCTGGTTGCATGACTGACGCGCTCTTAGAGATTGCTATGGCTCTGGCATTTGGTTTGTTTCCGGCTCTGAAAGAGCTGCCTGCCTGCCAGCCTGCCTGCCTGCCTGCCTGCCTGCCTGCCTGCCAGCCCAGCCTTCATCACTGCCTATTTAGTGTCGTTGCTATGGTAGTTTCAAGTCTAAATGGAAACTGGAGGTTCTCTGTCTAGCACTGACGGTATTTCTTTTCTATCTCTGCATCTCTTCGTTTCTATGTTTAATATCAGTGGAAGGTTTTAGAGCGTGTTGAAGTGTGCTGACAGAATTCTGTTCCTATGAATTGTGTGTCGTTTGTAGCGTCTAGAAATCTGACAAGCCAACACAACTACGGCCTGTTATTTTACTTCCCCTGCTCTTTCGTATTTTCGTATTGCCGTTAGCGTTGTTATGAGAACACGCCCACCCTCACACGCACATCATATTATGTTACGTAATTCCTGTTTCTTTTAAAGCTTTCGTGACAATCAGTTAACCTGAATACTGTTTAAAGACCCAGTCCGTACCGCGCCGTAAACACACTCCGTATCTGTTATAAAAACCAGTCAGTCAATGCTGTGTAGGGAAATAATCGCTATTTGTTCTCAGATCCACACAAAACACATAAATACACTGTGTGGGCAGAACGTGGAATTTATATACGTTAAATCTGATGGTACTTCAGGTAATAACTGGGAGGTGTTGATCGGCGAAATGTTACCGCAGTTCGTTTAATTTTCGCTTGAACGTAAGATATTATTGCATTATTAATGTGCCTGTTGCTAAGTCCTCGCTATTACTTCGGTCGTCTTGTACATTTGTTTGCAGAATTGATTGTTTATTTTTCTTGTATGATTTTGTCTGTGCTAAATGTATCGGTCATTCGTCAACTGACATGGTTCTGTCATCGAAATATTTCGTACTTCTGGATTTCAAAATATTTCGTACACGGTTACATTAATAATATATCTACGTACGTAACAAATTCAGTATTCTTAACCACAGTCAAGAAATACCGAATGTTATGATCGTAGGTTTTTTGGTCCATTATTCATTGTGTAAGTCGCATGAAGAAATAAGGCAGATGAGTATTGATTATTGTCTCTCAGTATCGATTATTGTGGACTTGAGTTGTGGTAACTTTGATAACGAAATCGTTCATAAATGCCGTGACGCAAATCGCCTGTTATTTTCTCAGAAGTGTCCAAATTTTAAGTTTTTGGACAGATTTTTGCCAAAGCACGTTTTGAAAATTCGTCCAGGCAAATCGATTTGGTTCATTCGGACGGACGGCAGACCGAGGTGACGCAGCTACCAATTGCTGTTCGCCTGTTAACCGGAACTGTACGACTTTGTGTTGTGTTCATACTTGGTTTTTTGCTGTAGCACGACGGACGGACGTACACTTGCACTGCCTCGGCATGCAGTTGCGCGCTGTGCCTACCGGTGTAGCTGACGTACTGATGTGCAAATTAACGCAGTCTGCAAATTTATTTTTAATCGTGATCCAGTTGATAGGAGGTGAGGGCATTTGAATGCACTGGTCCTCATGCAAATTCTGTTTCCTTTCTCGCCAATTTGTACGTCTGACTACAATTTTGTATGTTTGAAACACGCACAGGTCCTGTGCCTAGTGCTTGCAACATGAACAGTGCATGTCTTACAGAAGTGTGAACAAGTCTTGCTTGTGGGTTTGTACACCGTGTAGTAACTGTATGTCCAGACGTTTCGGAGGAAGCAATGCTCCGTCTTCGGGGTGATTATCTGGTGCATATTGATGCTGCAGTAAATTGGTTTGTCGCTTATATACGAAGGTTGAAGGGCATTCCGCAGTTTCGATTGCCCACGAATCTTTATATCCTTGCTATATAACACACTTACTCCTCCCTCCCATCCGACCGTCACCCTGAAGGTGGAAGCGTTACGTCAGAAGTGCAAATCTGAAAACCTAAGCTTGTACTTGTTATTTTCCGGGTAATTAATTTTATATTCTCAAAATGTACCTCATTATCTGTTTTTTCTCGCCGTTCAGCTTTTGTTCGCTTCCGTACTGTTTTTCTGCATTTCGTTAATTGACTTTATTTGAAAGTCAGAGTTCGGGCTATAAATATCTGGAACATAACTTTTCCTTGTGGCCAATCCCATTTTAAAATTAAAATTTTGAATTATAGTGCACATGTCCTTAGTCAATTAGTATATGGGTTACTGCTACGCATAAATGATGTTCAGAGGTAGTGGGGTAACTTCATGGATCGGAAGGAAGGCGAGGTGGGGATGGTGATGTATATAGGGTACTCACATTCACCTTCTTTTGGCTGTTTGCACGCCATCTATCATCCGACATGGTGACAACCAAACATGCTCGCAGTCCGGCTGGCAGTAACGGAAGGATTGTTGGCTAATAATTAACTGCCCCTTTATGCAGGTACAGGTGTGGGCCAAGAGACATCGCTTTCGATGTAGTTGGTTATCGCGCTAGGAGTTTAGCAGCTTCTAATGCATACTTGCGCACCGTGTTTGGCAGTGCGTGCTCTATCTTCGTGTGCAAAGACTCGAGGTGACTTAGTTTGTGGGCTGTCCGAACACTGACATAGGCAGGCTACCTGCACGGGAAAAGAAGCGAGACACAAGTGGCCTTACAGATGGTCTTAGCGATATGATGCATAAGGTCGTGCAGAATATTTGAAATGCGCAGAATGAATGACTTCATTTAAACGATGCTGATGTCAGTACCTTTGATACTGTTCCACTGATTTTGTACAAGAAACGATCTTGCCGGTGTCAATGCAGTGACACGAAACAAATCAGGAAGTCAGCAAAAGATCTGCAGCCTGCTGATTGCTACGTGCTGTGATGGTCTGTTGTCAGCTGGGTGAGAGTTGATACAGGTCTATCAGACATGGATCGGGTGTGCCTGATGTATAGAGGGCGTGAGATTGACAGACGTCTTTCGATAGTGTATGTTTGATTGATAGTGCATGATAGTGTTTGATTGGTGAAGGGTGTTTGATAGTGTGTGTTAGATTTGCTAGAGGGTGTGTGATAATGTTTGATTGTTAGAGGATGTTTGTTTTATAAGCGTTTTTGTGTAGAAGTGCTCAGAAGAATGTTGCAACGTAAGACAATTTAACAGGAGAATGAGGGCAAGGATCTACACAGCCTCTGACAATGGGCGCAACTTGTAGCATGCAAAGGTGACACTGAGACTTATTTACAGATGACAAATTTTCTCTATATTTATAATAAATGGATACGTCACTCTCCATTTTGTGGAAGCAGCAGAAGGTTAATTACCGTGTTTGTTGCTCTGTCCTGGAGTCAGTTTAGTATAGCCCATATAATTTCATCCTGTTTAAGGTCCTTTTTAATATCATCCTCCCACTACATATAGGGCTTCCAAACTGTCTCTCTGTCACGTTTCTCCAACAGCATCGCTACATGTATTTCTGTTATGCACCGTGATTACAGTGATGTCTGGCAGTTCGACACCAACTATACTTTTGGGTTTCAGTTTCCTTATTCATTGCTTTGAGTTTGTGTGCTTGTAGGTAAAACGAGTGCGCTAGAGCGCTGTGAACTCAGGCCCACAGCGCTCTTGTGAAGACATTTGAACTGCCTGGAAGGTCGACCGGCAAAGTAGTGATCAGCTTATCAGAATTGATCCGGCTTTACCTGCGTTTGAGAAAACATAGCCGGGGTTGGTGCTGAGGGTCAAGTGGTAAGTCGCCAGCTTCTTACGGCGAAGGTCATGGTCCACGGGCAGTATATCGGCAATTTGTGGCGCAAAAAGTGGCACTGGGAGTGTTCTGGATTCCGCTGGCACATCACTCCCAAAGTACTGTGTTTTTTTGTCGTCCTGACGTCCGTAATGCGTGTTGAGTCCCCAGCTGCAGGGGTTCACTGATAATCCTGTGAGTCAGTTCAGCGCCGTCTTCGATGTAAGGCACAATGGAACGTGATGTCGTGCGGAGTTGGGGCCTGGGACCACCGGATGAAGATCGCTTGTGTCGATTGAAAGAGGGTCAGTTAGGTTTATAATCGCCGTTTTGCAGAAAGTACAAGACGTTGTCCAAAATAGTAAGTCCAGTTTGCTGCAGAATATCGTAATCTCTAGAGGCTGAATAAGTCCCCCTGCCCCCAGCACCACAGTGTACATTTTTTGGTAGTAAAGTGACTCAAATAAATTCTTCAAGACTCTATCGTTCAGTTTTGGCTTCAGTGAACCAAACGTTGAGTGTTCCGATGGCTGGACGGATCGCTGAGTGCAGCAGGACGTAACAAGGGCAGCATTTGGGACTAACGCTCCATACCCACCATTACTGTCAGCGAACTGTTGTTTCTTGCCTTACAAGTTTTCACTTTTCTTTCTCACAAGTTGGGAATCCATTAGCTACGTAGAAGTGATGGCAAGAGAGTAATTTACTTTCAGTTGTGAGCAAACTTTACAAGGCAGGATAAACTACTGATCAAAGTTTTCGTGTTCCAGACACTATGGGTTGTTTATGGAGGGTTCTTCTTCAGGTATGTCATTGTCGCTTGCAGGAATTCATTGAGTCTTAGTGAGAGTGAGTTTGCTTCTAGAAGCGCCTACCATTCAATCCCGCATGCGAGTATACAGATCACTAAACGCGTTAACAAACTTTAAGAGATTAACATTTTTTTATTTTCAAGAAGCTTTTGTGGTGGAATATTGTTTTGTTTTGTCACGGCCGAAAATTTCATCGCAGTCTGTAATCAAACGTGCACAGTGTACACAGTGAACACGGTGCACACTGTGCAAACAGTGAACACAATGCACAAATAAGATCACAGTTGTGTATTAATTCTGGGGGAGTGCATAGTTGTGCAACCTGCCTGCCAGGGTTGTCCACGTACGTAGCGACCCGTGCAGTTTATTGCACATTTCATGGTTGCAGATTAGATAAAACAACAGTTTTAAACAAAGTCTCCCAACTCCGGCAGTTCCACTCCGCACTCGCTGTGAAATCTGTTAGTAGTGAACGTTAACAAATATGCGACTTGCGTTACTCGTGACTTATGCCATATTTAAATGTAGTTCCAGTTTTTTTTTTTTTTGTGAAATAGCCTGATACTGTGTTCTGTTTAGTCAGCCAACCACGGTGACTGTAGTGGTAACACTGCTGACCAATAATGCGAAGGTGTTCGTCCGGTGATGCTGTTCGCAGAAGTCGCGCCGAAAATCTGAAAGTGGCTGGCTACATGAGAATGTTGGGATATTAGCAGAACTGTGCCATGACTGCTGCCATCCGACTGCTGTTCTGTTCTTTATGTGCTGTCGTCGCTGTATGTGTGACGTATTGACAGCCTCGTTAGATGTATTTATGACGCCAAAGTACTGAACATGGTATCGGGTTTGGGGCATTAACTGCTGCTGACTTTGTTGGGTCTATAGTTTTTATTGTATTTGGTTGCAGATTTGATGTTGATATCAACGCCGAATATGTATTTAACCCCTTAAAGCCCAGTGGTTACTATATGTACCACCAGTTTAACATTCATCAATTCTGCGTTCAACCCACACACTGTATTTATGTGTTTTGTGTGGATCTGAGAACAAACAGCCATTATTTCTCTATACAACATTAACTGACTGGTTTTTATAACTGAGACGGAGTGTGTTTACTGCGCGGTACGGACTGGATGTTTAAATATAATTCAGGCTAATTCTGTTATTTAGACGTGCTGTTGGATATAATGCAGTATGCATCCGAGAAATTGTGCGACCAGCCATCTCGACACTCGATTTCTTCGTCTTCCTCTTTCTTCAAACAAATGTTCAGATGACTCTAAATTTCGAAGTTTCCACCACTTGCTTCTTTCGCGGCACTCCCAATTCCAGTTCATGAATGTGTCTTGCTCTAAATGTCCCCAAATTATTTCTCCAAGTACGCACTTTAACATTAACTTTTCGCTCCAAATGCCCCAGATGTTATTGCAGCCAAACACTTCTCAACATTCGGATGTCTTCATTTTGACGCTATCTGGATGAGAAGGGCCGGCGTACGGACGCTGGGAATCTTCTAACAGAGTGACGCCATTTCCTCCCCACCATTAACCATGTTCATCACTTTCCGCTTTTTACTTTTAAAGAGTTAAGCTATATTTGTGGTTTAGGTTTTATGAGAAGGGTTGTAGAAATTTCTTGTTCGTTTTTGCTTGCTATGCTACAGTGACATGCACGTGCCTGTAGTTCTAGAATACGCGTGAAATGTTTGCACGTTCGACTCGCGTCTAAAAGAAATCTTTAATATTGCGTGTGTTTACTTCTGCGTCGTCGTGATGTGGCTGCAGCCACACGTGTCACGTGAGCAGCTTCATCGCAGTCTGACAAACAGTAAAGCCCTCTAGGCGCGGTGTGCAGAGCGGCATTTGCTAACCCCTGCACCATAACGGAAGACCGCCAGATTGCCCGAATACACATTTACAGTACACCGCCCTGGCACAAGTATTTTGTGTTAATCCTGCTTGTTTTAACCAAGAGATTTCACGTTTATTTAAACGGGAATTGCTGAATTCACATTTCCTCTCCTAAGATTCCTGCCTCATGTAATAAATACACCACTACTCCAGTCTTTCTTTGTACGTGGCATCAACAGACGAGAATGGCTGCGCCGGTGTTACTTGACTAGCCTAGTGTGGGTGTGGTGTGTGGGTGTGTGTGTGTGTGTGCGTGCGTGTTGCGACGTCTAATCCACGTGATGTGCTCCGCGTGCTTGTCTGGGGAATCGTCCGAGATATTGTCGAGGTGCCCCTGTTCGCACCGACAAGTGCCGCCCAGTGGTCGTTACTGCATGCAAATCCAGTCGCGTCGTCGCAGCCACATTATCATCATCTTCGGCTGTAATTTGTGGGTACGCGTATTTCCCACGTTACCTCGTATCCGCTACAATTTAACAAGCTCTGTCCGTAGACAGTCTTCGTGCAGACACTCTTGAGTGTTTCGTGTGACAGACAGACAAAACATAAAGCAGAGGCAGCCTAGTCATTGAAAGTACTCCAGCAACATGTATTTATAAAAGTAAGTTTTTTCCCTGTTGAAAATAGATAGTCTAATTTAGAGCGAGATATGAGTTGGCCGTTGCAGTGCTGTTCAGGATCAGCTGTTCTGGGATGTGGCGCCGCATGTCAGGGTTAGCTTGCACGAAACTGGAACACGTGACAAGTATCGTCCTCCGAAACGTCGCGTAGTCATAACCGAGCTACCCGATGTCTTGTCCCAGAAGACGAATTTCTCATTTTTGAGTCAAGATGAGAGAGTGTCTTGTGAGATTTGACACCGTGCAATCCGAGAGTTACGTACCGGCGTTTCAGAAGAACCGACTGGGTCCGTCAGAAGGAAGCACGGAAATATATCAAAGACTACGTCATGGCACATTCAAGATTTCCGGTAGTGATGGCGGCGAAGACAAGAAATCTCAGCACGTACGGCCACCTTATGGCCTAGTGTCCTGCCCCTGCCCCTGCCCCTGCCCCTGCCACGCAGCGCACACGATCCGATAACTGTTCCATTACGTTGTGTTCCATCGCTAGCTGCAGTCCCTGTGCGGTTGCCTGTGCTCCTTTTGACATAAACAGTTTGTTGCCCGCATCACAGCCGCCATCCAACAAATTCAACGTCACTGGACGCTTTGTAACGCCGTTGTCGTGTGCAGGTACGTAGTCACGGTCTTAGTCAGTGGCTGCCATCACAGAATTGCCTGGTTTGTCTCGGTTCTAGTATACACCACTTGTACTTTACATTGGTGATCAGTGGCTTTGTAGCGTCTGCGCCAGAAACACCGTCGCTAAATTGACTGCATTGTGTTGGTCTGTCGTAACGGTGCAGCTAACCACAGCTAAATCTGCAAGACCCATTGCAAAACTATGATCTTGATTTTGGGTTACAGTCATTCTTGATGCGGAAACATATTTCCGCGACATCTGTTCGTTAGATCTGTCCGCAGTAACTGTGCGCACTGCCCGCAGTAACTGCGCATTACCCGCAGTAACTGTGCGCACTGTCCGCAATAACTGCGCACTGTCCGCAGTAACTGCGCACAGTCCGCAGTAACTTGCGCACTGTCCCCAGTAACTGTCTGGGTGGGCCTATTTTCTGCTTCCCAAATGTGCTTGCTTCAGTAGCTTTCGGCTGTTAATAAAGTTTGCAGCTTGAATAACGCTTGTTGTTGCACAGAACGTCACTGCAGGCGCTCCATACAACACAAATTAACTTAAGGCGGAAATCTTACATTAGTTTAAAGTTACGATGCTTAATTATCACAAAAATGTGTTCTTCGCGCCATCGCCATCCAAATCAACGTACGGAGACGGCAGAGAACACTGTAAATGCTGGGGAAGGCTAATGATAAGGCGAGAAGACAGCTCGAGGTACTGAGCGGCGGGGTGAGGAGGGTGGTGGGTGGTGGCGCCTTACTGAAATATTTGTCCCGATGTGGAACGACAGTAGACAGGGTCCAGGCGATGTGAATGTTGGCAGCACTGATGGTAATTACGGTTGAAATTAGCAGGATGAGGGAAGGAACGAGCTACATAGAACTGCAGTCCGGACAGCGAATTAGTGAATTTAATAACAGACGTCTGTTTTTCAGAAAATTGTGTTTTCAGAACGGTAGGAACAATGCGATTCAGGATGTGCTGTACCGGTGAATAATGGCCTTAGCAAACTGCTGTTCTGTATGTACCAGTAACAGTTGTGTCAGAATTGACAACATTAGCAATGTTTCAGCACCCGAGTGGTCGCTGGTTGGGGAAGCAGTTTTGACTGGTGACTCTCGCGGGCTCTATTCTTTGTCAGGGCTGAAGGAATGAACCTGTATTTCTCTAATCAGTAACTGCGTCCCGCAGTACGTAATGTCAGAGAAAGAATGGAAGTTTTAGGCGCGTGTGAGGGGATACTATTAAAGTCGATCTAGCAGAAATATTGTAGGAGATTGAAGTATTGACTAGATTGATCTGGCTCATGATAAGGACCAGTAGCGGGCTGTTGTAAAGCCGTTAGCTTTACTGGGGCTTGGATAAAACACGTGGAATTGTGTGAATATGCTAGGAAATATTAGCTGGTTGTGTGTGTGTGTGGTGTGTGTGTGATGTGTGTGTGGTGTGTGTGTGTGTGGTGTGTGTGTGTGGTGTGTGTGTGGTTTGTGTGTGTGGTGTGTGTGGTGTGTGTGTGTGTGTATGGGTGGGTGGGTGGGTGAGTGGGTGGGCGGGTCTCGCACCTTTCACGGGATTGCAGACAGGCTGTACTGTTCTGTCATTATGTTACCATTATTTTCTGTGAACCGACGTAGGTGCTGTTCAGCCACGTTTACAAAATTGCAAAAGGCTGCTATTAGCTTCATCTTGTCTGTCCGTCCGCCCGCCTGCCCGCCCGCCCGCATGGAACACATCGGCTTCCACTGGATGGATTTTCATGAAACTTGATATTTGAGTATTTTCCAAACACTGCAGAGAAAATTCTAGTATCATTAAAGTCTGACAAGCAGAACGGGTACTTTACATGAAGGCACATGCGTAGTTCTGATAACAGCTTGCTGAATTCTTCTTAGAATAAGAAATATTTAGGACAGAAATTGTAGAGAAAATCAAAACACGCATTTTGTGTTCAGTAACTTTTTTCCTTAAATTGTGCCATATATGAGCTACTGCAGAAAGATATGGTGCGGCCTGTCAGGCCACAGATGACAATGTAATGTGGTGCGTGCGACTGGAATGTTGAATAACTAAGGCTGCAGACACACACTCAGAATATGTAATACTTCTTGCTTTTGCACAGCAACATTGGTTACGTGAACGCGTCCCAATGTTACGTTAATACGTACATTGCCTGTCCTGTTAATGTTCATTAAGGCAGTACAATATTACATCCATATTCACAGTAGCCTGTCACGTGACTTATTCTTTACCAGATCTGTGCTGTCAACACGACACCTCAATTTCGTTTGTGGGCACGGTTTGATGTATGGCTTGTTTATACGGCTGTTCTGAGTTTTTCTCTTTCAGTTTCCACTCGTTCAAATGACGTCATGGTTGTGGTTCCATCAAAATTCTACCGGGATGCTGGGAAGCAACTGGAATTGAAAATATCTGCTAATTGTTTGCGGCTGTAGAATGTGATTAACACCGTTAGATTGTAGCGGTCACTTTGTGTACCGCCAGGTTTAACATTCAGAGATTCTACGTTCTGCCCACACAGTGTATTTATGTGTTTTGTGTGGGTTTGAGAACAAACAGCGATTATTTCCCTATACAGCATTAACTGGTTGGTTTTATAACCGAGACGGAGTGTGTTTACTGCGCGGTACGATCTGAATATTTAACTATATAAATGAGGTTAGTTTTTGCTTAAATAATTAAATTTCTGTTTCATTATAATGCGTTAACAGCAGCGACTCACACATCAGCCTGTTCAGGGAACAGGTTTGGGTTTCTGAGCTTGTAACTGTTGTATTAGTCAACCATGTGATTTGTTGGTAGTGGAGTTGAGATGCAAGAAATTGTGCAGGACTAAGTCGGCTTCTGTTCAGAGGATGAGTTGATGTGCAGATGACGACGACAGTCAGCAGTTGGTCCTGTGAAGAAGTTGGTAATGCAACTTTTTTTGTGTGTGGGTGAATCACGTTGACTGCCTGTTGGTAGTGGTGTTAGTGGTGACGCAATGAGAGTGTATCGTGTCAGAACATGGTGCAGAGATTGTGAAAGTGGTCGAACAGACAACCGTCGTGGTGGCGGTGTCTTACCCCTCGACCCACCATGTCACAGGTGGGTGTGAACGCAGCACGGATGATCGGATTTTTTTTTAAAATCCGACGAGCCCCCAGTTCGAGATTTCTCCGCTATATTGGTCCGTCAGTTCTGTACACAGCGCTGCCCTTGATTTTTTTCGAATGCAAGAGCCCATAATTTCTGTCTCGAAAGGACCATTAAATTGGCTGTAGGTTTGGCCAGTTTGCGTCACTGTGCTGAGAAATATCGATAATTGATCTGAATAAGAGGGCTGCATAAAACCTTCGAAGGACTGATTAACTTTGTGATCTGGGGAACCCTACTTATTGATCACCGTCTGTGCGTGTGTATGCGTGCGTGCGTGTGCGATAGTATGGTACGGTGTTTCACAGGCCGTCTGCTTCTGCACTGTGTCTTGTAATCCGGAGACTAAACCACATTTCTGTATCAAGAAGTGCTAAATGAATCAAGAGTGCAGAGCTGAAGTAACGGAAGTGTTCTCGTGTAGCAGCACTTGACCTAAGGACCCACGTTTTTATTACAAGTTCCCGAAACAATGTGCATGTGTCTGCTGCTGTGTACTCCCTAACGTAGCTCGCGCATTATTCCATCCTTCCGTGTAATTTTAATTAAAAGGGTTGAATTATCACATGCATATTAAAGGACGGAGTAAGTTGCGAGGTCGGGGTGTTAGAAACCAAGCAGGCAGGCGGAGACTCGGCTTGTTGCAGTCAGATTCATGTCCTAACAGTTGTAACAGACAGCTGTATTGCGGGGTGGCTGCTACATCGGGGAGGGGGGGTGGAGGCACCGCAAAGTTTCTGGACATGATGTTGAACACCTCACGTTCCCCGCTCCAACTCTCACTGCACCCACACCCTTCACTTAAATCAACTAATTGCTACAGAATAGCAACTGAAAGAACCTCGTGTTTTGAAGGGGTTACGTGCAAGAGCGGTGGGGGTGGAATGTGACGTTGCTACGTTCCAGACGTTTCGAAAGAACGTGTCATCTTCATCGTCAAGGGTTCAAGGTTCTTCGAAACGTCGGGAACCACTGAGCTAGCGACGCAGCGTCACGTTCCGGAAAGCCAAACTACTTGATAGCACGTCTTCTTCTGGTTCGCTGCGTGTCGTTGCGGCACTTTTCGACCCCTTGCTTGTGGCCTTCTTCACAGTTGGTACTATGAAACGTGCAGAGAATACTCAAACTTGCAAGCTGGGATAGCTTGGTTGGCTACGGCCTTGATGGTCCGGGGATCGAATCCCAGTTGGGGAGGCATTTTCCACACCTCTCCAGACCGTCCCTAGGTCTCACCCAGCGTCCTGTGTAATGGGTACAGGGTCTCTTTCCCGGGGGTAATGTAGCTGGCAAGTGGCGTTGACCACCGACCACCCTTCCTATCTAGCGCCTACGTTAAAGAAAAAAAACAGCTATACCCTGTTCCCCCCCCCCCCTAGGCCTTCATGGCCTGTTCTAGGGTGAACCGTGCCGTACCATACCATACCAACATACAGACATACAAACCTACAGTGTCTTGCATATAATTCCTTGTGTCTTTTAAAATTATGGGTCTATATTTGTCTGTCAAGTTCGAATGCTGTATTAAAAACTCTGGGGACAAAAGGGTGAATTTTTAGTCAGAAATACATTGTGTTGTGTTTTGTGTTCTGCCTTCATGATGTTTATTACGAGCTGCTTAAAGGTGACCACGTATAACAGCCGAAACATGTCGCCATGACCTACAGCGCGAACTAAAAGGAGAATTTTTGTGCGCTCTGTATACTTCGTTGAATGTGTGTGTGTGTGTGTGTGTGTGTGTGTGTGTGTGTGTGCGCGCGCGCGCTCGCGTGTGTGTAACCTTATGAAAGTAATCGTGTGTCAGAATTATCAAAATTGCGTGTATTTTGATATGCAGTGTTATGCAATTGCTTGTGTGCTTCCCATTTGCCCATCACATATCCATTACACTCCGTCGTCATTGTGCACATTTCTGTCACAAACAGCATGTAACGTAGTTCCCAAGCAAAAGCAATAGATAGCAGCACAGTCCATACATTGTTCTTGTCGGTCTTTGTAAGCAACAGTACTGTAGAGAACTGTTGATGAAATGAGACCATGCTGTTCTGCTTAGAAACCATGTCCACCGATGGAGATGATGGTGCCGATGATGATGGTGATGATCATTATGAGAGACAGAGAGAAAGAGAGAGTCGCAGTAACCACGCTCAACGGTATTTCAATAGCCAGAAGCTATGGGTTCCTTTGTTTGCATTACCATGCGCTGTTCCACACGACTACTGCTGGCTGCTTCGATTGCTTCAGCTCGTCTTGTAGAGTTAAATGTCTGCCTTGCCTTGCAGGCTTCGTTCGGACTCTCCCGTGGTACTTGGAAGGCGTGCGGGTTGCGTACCGCTTCAGATGTTAACCACTGGACCGTGACGACGCGCAAGAAGAAGCAGGGTTAGGGTTCTTGTACCTTGTGAGGGCAGACACAAGCATCTTACTGCTTGTGTGGTGCTGGTCACTTACCGACACCGAAAATGCGGTTGCAAGTGATATGTGTTAGGAGCGTAGCGTTCTGCTACTAACTAACTAACTAACTCCGTGAAGCGGGGTGTTTCTTTAGCAGCTAGTAGTTATTGAGGTACTCAAGAAGTATGCTTCATTATCTGGACCGGTCTGTTCATAACCGTATTCACAACAGCCCGCCAATCTTCTCTGCCTCAGCCAATCGAGTCGTTTCCAGATGCTGTCATAATGCTTGATTAATATTCATTCTCATTAATTAATAAGCACAAACCACTAACGGAACTTTATGTGCAATAATGTACAGCGAAATGTTTCTATCCTAAAAGGTCATTATCAAGCCTTTATGGTCCAAACACGTTGCTCTACATTACTAAAAATTAAATTGTTTTAGCGGTTTGTGCTTAATAATTAACTATACGAAAACGCGGCAGTATGTCTAACCTTAAAGTGTCATCACTAGCTGTGCCAACAAAAGCAATATTTTGTTACTGCTCTCGTATACGTTTAGGCTTTTCTTGAGGTCTGATAAGCAAGTTTTACCTGCTCAAGTCCATACGCATTTCTCTTCTCCGCCGTAAGTGCCGCCTGCCCAGTAACGTTGTGTTCGGTTTCAAGCAGTAAGAAAGCAGACAGGTTCACCAATAGTGTGAAGGTCCGCTGTGGATTGAGGTGGAGCACACCAAGTTGTGTGGGAGTTTGAATTGACGGTATGGGATTGACGTTCACTGCAGACAGACAGTGAGTAAAGGCAGCAAAACATCTAACTTAACCGACAGACCCTCGTTACTCTATGGTTAGGATCTTTGTATTTATTTATCCTTTAAATCCCAGTGGTTACTATATGTACCACCAGGTTTAACATTCACAAATTGTAAGTTCTGCACACACAGTGTATTTATGTGTTTTATGTGGATCTGAGAACAAACAGCGATATTTCCCCCATACAACATTAACTAACTGGTTCTTATAACTGAGACGGAGTGTGTTTAGTGTGCGGTACGGACTGAGTCTTTACCTATAGACTAATTTAGGTTAGTCTTGGACCTTAAAGCGGCAGCAAAATTGTTGAATGGGAGAGAAAAGATAGTTTTGAATAATGGCTCAGTGAGGATTACCTCAAAAATAGCCATGGCCTACCTGCAGATGATATATCGGCATTTGTTTAGGGAGACAAACGTCACGGATGACGTCAGCGTAACCGGCGGTCCAGTTGGGATTTGAAGGAGTGACATTTGTAGAGTATTAATGCTGCCTTGACCGTCGGACACGTGACAGTCACATGTTCATGATCACAGAGTTCACATTGACGTCATTTAACAGTCAACCACATATCTTTTGAGCCAGAAACAGAGAGCGCAATATCATACGCAATGCGTGTTGCTTACGGATGTAACGCTAGTAACGTTAGGGCGTGGTGAATTACTCCGGCTTACCGGCATCGAGTCGCTTGTACACTAGCAGTTCATTTTTAATGTCATAATTTAATCTGTAATGAGCGTGGACGTGTTTCGGCCGGTGCAAAACAATATTTTTTGTCCTGGCTGTACTCTGGTGATTAGCCGCGCATTGCAGAGAATCTTACATATTAATTAAGGACAACAGCAGATTCGAACCCGGTACTTGTAACCACAGTCTGTATTTTATTATCATTGTAACGAGTATTTCCATGAGGCTGGAGGTATCAGGGGTTACGGAGACAGCAGCAGTGAAGTGCGGTACTGTGTGTGTGTGGTGTGATTTGTGGTGTGTGTGGTGTATGTGTGGTGTGTGTATGGCGTGTGTGTGTTTGTGTCTGTAGTGTGTGGTGTGTGTGGTATGTGTGTGGTGTGTGGTGTGTGTGTGTTTGTGTTTGTGTGCGTGGTGTGTGTGGTGTGGTGTGTGTTTGTGTGTGTGGTGTGTGTGGTGTAGTGTGTGTGTTTGTGTGTGTGTGGTGTGGTGTGTGTTTGTGTGTGTGTGGTGTTTGTGTGTTTGTGTGTGTGTGTGTTTGTGTGTGTGGTGTGGTGTTGTGTGTTTGTGTGTGTGATGTGTGTGTGTTTGTGTATGTGTGGTGTGGTGTGTGTGTTTGTGTGTGTGTGGTGTGTGTGTGGTGTGTGTTTGTGTTTGTGTGTGTGGTGTGGTGTTGTGTGCTTGTGTTTGTGTGTGTGATGTGTGTGTTTGTGTGTGTGTGTGGTGTGGTGTGTGTGTGGTGTGTGTGGTGTGGTGTGTGTGTTTGTGTGGTGTGGTGTGTGTTTGTGTGTGTGTGTGGTGTTTGTGTGTGTGTGTGTGTGGTGTGGTGTTGTGTGCTTGTGTTTGTGTGTGTGATGTGTTTGTGTATGTGTGGTGTGGTGTGTGTGTTTGTGTGTGTGGTGTGTGTGTGATGTGTGTGTGTGGTGTGTGTTTGTGTGTGTGGTGTGGTGTTGTGTGCTTGTGCTTGTGTGTGTGATGTGTGTGTGTGTGTGTGGTGTGGTGTGTGTGTTTGTGTGTGTGTGGTGTGTGTGTGTGATGTGTGTGGTGTGTGTTTGTGTTTGTGTGTGTGTGGTGTGTGTGTGGTGTGTGTGTGGTGTGTGTTTGTGTGCGTGGTGTGTGTGTTTTTGTTTGTGTGTGGTGTGTGTGTGTGTGTGGTGTGTGTGTGTTTGTGGTGTGGTGTTGTGTTGTGTGCTTGTGTTTGTGTGTGTGATGTGTGTGTGTTTGTGTGTATGTGTGGTGTGGTGTGTGTGTGTTTGTGTGTATGTGTGGTGTGGTGTGTGTGTTTGTGTGTGTGTGGTGTGTTTGTGTGTGTAGTGTGTGTGGTGTGTGTGGTGTGTGTGTGGTGTGTGTTTGTGTGTGTGGTGTGTGTGTTTTTGTTTGTGTGTGTGGTGTGTGTGTGTGGTGTGTGTGTGTGGTGTGTGTGTGTGTTTGTGTGTGTGGTGTGTGTGTTTGTGTGTGTGTGATGTGTGTGTTTGTGTGTTGTGTGTGTGGTGTGTGTGTGTTTGTGTGTGTGTTGTGTGTGTGTTGTGTGTGTGTGTTTGTGTGTGTGTGTTGTGTGTGTGGTGTGTGGTTTGTGTTTGTGTGTGTTGTGTGTGGTGTGTGTGGCGTGGTGTTTGTTAGTGTGCGTGGTGTGTGGTGTGTGTTTGTGTGTGTGTGTGGTGTGTGTGTGT
>Ga0123355_10005211_pt1 | contig 18978 bp, 14 predicted proteins | sample TergutEmb28metaG_3_FD_89872 | JGI IMG/M metagenome (GOLD analysis project Ga0123355, IMG submission 89872) | Embiratermes neotenicus P1 segment gut microbial communities from Petit-Saut dam, French Guiana - Emb289 P1 | ecosystem: Host-associated > Arthropoda: Insects > Digestive system > Gut ... | reverse complement strand
CTGTGTGCGGTGTGTCTGTCCGTTCTGAACAGTACACATTGCTGTCTGCGGTCTGTCTGTCCGTTGTGAACAGTTCACATTGCTGTCTGCGGTCTGTCTGGCGGTTCTGAACTGTACACATTGTTGTCAGCCGTCTGTATGTCGTTACTGAACTGTACACTTTGATGGGTGTGGTATGTCTGCCGGTACTAAATTGTACAACTTGATGACTGTGGTTTTTCTCTTGGTACTGAACATTACACTTTGCTGTCTGCGATCGGTCTGTCGGTACTAAACTGTACACATTGCTGTCTGCGGTCTGTCTGTCGGTACTGAACTATGCACATTGCTGTGTGCGGTCTTTCTTTAGGTACTCAAATGTACACATTACTGTCTGTGGTCTGTCTGTCTGTACTGAACTGTACACATTGCTTTCTGTGGTCTGTCTGTCAGTATTGAACTTTACACATTGCTTTCCGTGGTCTGTCTGTCGGTACTGAACTGTATACGTTGCTTTCTGTAGTTTGTCTGTCAGTACTGAATTTTACACATTGCTGTCTGCGGTCTGTCTGTCGGTACTAAACAGTACATATTTTTCTCTGCGGTGTGTGTGGCGGTAGAAAACTGCACAAATTTTTGTCTACGGTCTGCTTTACGGAACAATACTTTTTGCTGTCTGCGGTCTGTCTGCCGGTACTGAACTGTACACATTGTTGTCTGCGGTCTTTCTGTCGGTTCTGAAATGTACACATTGCTGTCTGCGTTCTCTCTGCCCGTACTAAACACTATACATTGTTGTCTGCGTTCTGTCTTTTGGTACTGAACTTTACACATTGCTGCCAGCGGTCTGTCCGTCGGTTCTAAACTTTACACATTGCTGTCTGTAGTGTGTCCGTCGGTTCTGAAATGTACACATTGCTGGCTGCGTTCTATCTGTCTGTACTGAATTTTTCACTTTGGTGTCTGCAGTCTGTCTTTCGGTACTAAACTGAACACTTTTCTGTCTGTGGTCTTTTGTCGGTTCTGAACTCTACACATTTTTGTCTCCTGTCTGTCTGTATTGAACATTACTCTTTGCTGTCTGCGGTCTGTCTGTCGGTACTAAATTGTACACATTGCTGTCTGCGGTCTGTCTCTACGGAACTATAATCTTTGCTGTCTGCAGTCTGTCTTTTGTTACTAAACTGTACACATTGCTGTCTGCGGTCTGTCTCTCGGTTCTCAACTGCACACATTGCTGTCTGCTGTCTGTCTGTCGGTACTGACCTATTATAATTTGCTGTCTGCGGTCTCTCTGTCGGTTCTGAACTGTACACATTGCTTTCTGCGGTTTGTCTGTCTGTTTGTCTGTACTGAACTTTACACTTTTCTGTCTGCAGGCTTTCTGTCAGTACTAAACTGTACACATTGCTGTCTGCTGTCTGTCTGTTGGTACTAAACTGTACACATTGCTGCCTGCGGTCTTTCTGTACTGAAATATGAACTCCGCTGTCTGCAGCCTCTGTCGGTTCTAAGCTGTGCACATTGTTGTCTGCGGTCTGTCTGTCGGTTCTGAACTGTACACAGTGCTGTCTGCGGTCTGTCTGTCTGTATCGAACTTTACACTTTTAGTTTTTGCGTTCTGTCTGCCGGTACTGAATTGTACACATTGCTGTCTGCTCTCTGTCTGTTGGTACTTAACTCTACAAATTGCTGTCTGCGGTCTGTCTATACTGAAATATAATCTTTGCTGTCTGCAGTCTCTGTCGTTACTAAGCTGTACACATTGCTGGGTGCGTTCTGTCTGTCGGTACTAAACTGTACACATTGCTGTCTGTGGTCTGTCTTTTCTGAACTTTACACTTTGTTGTCTGCTGTCTGTCTTTCAGTAAGAAACTGTACACATTTCTGTCTGCCGTCTGTCTGTACTGAACCATACACTTTGCTGTCTGCAGTTTGTCTGTCGGTTTTGAAGTATACATAATTTGTTTTTACAAGTACCAGGTGCAGTAAACTTTATTGAACGTAGAATACGGGTGTTGATTTTTTCTGCAAAATTTTTATGAATTTTCTTATTTTAATAATAATAGACTTCAATATTATCATACATATAGTTTACAGCACAATACGCCAGAATACAGTACAGTAGATTAGGGTACATAGGTCCTTATGTAAATTAATTTTTAATATTTCCAGATTTTTTTAATCTCTGAATTTTCTTTGTATATTGTGGCAACCTATTTGAAACAAATTTTATGAAAACTCGTCCAATGACAGAATTGATTTTTCATGTGGTCATACAAATTGAGGTTTAGGCAGACACACATAATAATTCTAATTATCCGTTCTCTCATTTTTGTGAACGCGCCTAAAATTGTTTTATGAACGTTTTTATTTGCTTAATACAAATTTTAATATATCACTAAAACTAAACTAAACTCCGTGGCTTTAGTCCGCGAGCGAACCCGACCGCCTCTGTGGTCTAGTGGTCAGAATTTCAGCCTACAGATACAGAGGTCTTGGGTTCTATCCCCGGCGCTACCAGATTTTCTGAGTAGTAGTGTCTATGGAACGGGGTCCACTTAGGCTCGTGAGGTCAACTGAGGAGCTACTTGGATAAAAAGTAGCGCCTCCGGGTTAAGAAAACGGAGATTAACGGCCGTGGGGACCCGTTGCCATAACCACGTGACACCCCTCTATCTGCAAAAGTGGGCACTAACTTCGCCTACCAGCGCCGGCCGCTCTATCGGTTTAAAATATCACATGTGCCCAAATAAAAGAATTCCTGCTCATTCTTTTGGAAAACACTAAGACATCTAACAAATTTCAAGCCATACTTCACCCCACATCGTCAGCATTTCGAAATATTTTACAATTGCTCACTGACAAACGCAACAAATATTGTCTGTAGTTTTCTTAAGGCTGTTGTGTGGTGAGTTGAAATACAAGGGTAATTGGCCCATTAGGGTTATACTGCTATAATCTCACGAAATTAGGTTAGTGTGTGAAGTGGTAATTTCACGTGAAATCAATCTACCCGATGGGTTATTGGGAAGGATGACAGATGCGTTTCCTCTCTTGGGTTCGCGAAGTGGAGGAGATGGTCATTTATCCTTAATTGCCAGAATTCACAAATCAAAGAAATTTAACTACAAGAATACCAGGTTCATATTCCGCCGGGGGCATGGATATCTGTCTGTCTGCCTCTTGTCATTGTTGAGTATTTCCAGGTAGAGATCTCTGCAAGAAGAGGCCAGAATAAGAAATAAAAAAAACATAGTATCAATTAAACAGTTTTGGGAGCAGTTTCCACACATATTAGCCAAGAGGAGGTTATTATTGAATGATAATGAGGTTAGATATTTCTGTCCCTACCGTTCACTGTAATAACAATTGTGTAACCAACACTGTACCTTACTTCCCAAGTACCTCCCTGCCTGATATATCTGCAGTCAGCACACGGATATCCCCACAGCAGTCCGCTACATGATGTACCTGTCCCTACCGTTCTGCATAATAACAATTGTGTAACCAACACTCTACCATACTTCCCAAGTACCTCCCTGCCTCATCACTCTGCAGTCAGCACACGGATAACCCCACAGCAGTCCGTTTCATGATGTATTAAAACAAACTATATCTCAAATTTCTCCTTGCTAAATTTTAAGGTTTGCACAAGAACAGGTAGTAATGTCCGTAAGGTGGATTAGAGTTGTGGCTACGCACTTTCTTTAACCACGGTGCTAAAATTTGGTGAATGGACAAGACCACACATCAGCCAATATGCCCCCACGATAGTGACACTGTACCCATTCTACAGTAAGGTAGGTGCGCCACATATCCAGTCGGTTGTTGCCGATAGACTGTTATATACACTACGAACGACTGAATGAATTGACTTGCACAATTCTTGAAAAATGAATTAAACTGTGGTTTTCGATTCCTGACACCGTGTATATCTGTCGGTCTATGTCAAATCTCCGATGACTTTCAGATATGCTGAACCGGTTGATTGTAGTTACTCTGATATTGAGATAAAATTATGTCAGTTGGGTCGACATCCACAAAACTGACGGTATTCATCAGCTTTCCGACATGAAATACCAGTTTATGAACAAATCTTATAGTACATTTTCAAACTTCTGAAACTTCCATTTCACGTCTGAAAACCGTCCTTGCATTTGCAATTATCACAACACTATATCAACACACAAACAAACGCCACAAAACACATCTTCCCTAACAATCCGCTTATGACAGTCGGTATGATAAAACTGAATTTTTGACTCTAGAACGCTCAACATGTTTAGAATTGATCCCTATAAAACTGAAAGTAAGAACGTTACTAGCTGCAGAGAACTTCAGTGGAAGACAGACAGACAGACAGACACCACCTGTAGCTCGGATTTCTGTAAGTAAACTGATTGGTTACTTAGAAATATAGAGATCTGGAAATGTGTCAGTGCTAACACAATAATATTGCGCATTGCTATACAAGGCGGAAGGTAGCGGTTTCGATTCCCAAATTTGTTATTAGAATTTTTCATTGACATAATCTTTCCGGCCGCACTATGGCTCTGAGGTCGAATCAGCCTCTAACTAAAACCAGTACCAGGAATATTTCTTGGGGTAAGGGCGGCCGGTGCGTAGGGCTGAAAACATTGCCACATTCATGTGCCGATTTTCTTTAAATCTGGGAGCCCCAAACTCCTGGAACGCTCTTATCCTGTACAGGACTGTAATGGGATTGCTTTGCCTTTAACACAGTAACATAATGCAGTACAGTTGAGTTGATTTAAGGCTTTAAGGAACTGCAATGCAGGACATTTTGGGAAATAATATTTTAAATTTAAAAGGTGTTTAAATTTCCTCTCAAAACGTGTCCCAGAAATTTCCCATTACAAGAAACATTCAGCCAGAAGACACCACAAAAGTAAAGTGGTCTGGTGTGACACATTAACTGTTCTTATGAGGCTTCAGTGAAATATTATTTATCGAGTGAGTTTTCGAATAAACCTCAAACGTTCCAAGATAAGCTGTTCATTGCGGAGTTTCAGACAGAGAGAGTGATGGTATGATGAGTCTAACAGTTGCATTTAGTAATTTTAGAAAGCCATTACAAACCTGACACAGATATAAAACTTTCTTGCGAAATTTCTGTAATTCATACAGCCACAATATCTGATATCACCTTACAATCTGTCCGGTCAAAACAGCTATAACCACCATCCATCGAGTGACACAGATGCTTTGAATTAGGAAAACCCCATGTATATATACCAAGCAGAAGGTCAGTGAAACAGAGTTTCATTGATGAATTGACCGGTAACATTTCTCAATACGTAACTAACACTTCCTTCTGATACTACAATATATTACAAGCTACAGAACACAAAGTAATCTGATGAAATGCGGTGTGCATAAAAATTCCTGTTTTCTGCTTAATGTGAGATCTGCATGTAAGAAGAAAAATATATAGAGCAGCACGCAGTAGCGTTGTTTGCCGCAGAAGTTAAAATATTGCATACACGTACAGGCAATTGCTGGTCAGATTTCTACAAATATGTGAAAAGGCGAAAAGAAATAGGGAAATTATTCCTGCCATCAAAGACCACAACGGAACGATCATTGCGGACACTACTGAAAAAGCAAACGTCTTAAATTCCTATTTTGCTCTAGTATTTTGTTGCGATCGTTACATTCCGGAAATAAAATTAGAAAACTCGGGTTAAACCTTCATTATTAACATTGGGGTTATTAGAAAAAATAGCAAAAATTGAGAGAAAAATATCGGAAGGGCGAGTTGGAGTTCCTGGCGAAATTCTGAAACGAGTGGGGAAGCCATGAATCCTTACCTAATTAGACAACTGGAATTATCATTCAACAATTCTACCGTCACAAGGGACTGGAAAATAGCCACAGTGTTTCCTATTTACAAAGTGGATTTTTGATCGGTATTTTCAAAATATAGACACGTACGCTTAACTTCTGTGGTCTGCAAGCAACTGGAACACTATATAGCAGGGTATTTAAGGTAAGTCTGGGATAAGAATGATTCGTTATTCGAGCGTCAGCATGGTTTTAGACCGGGATACTCATGGGAAAGTCAAGTCATCACGATGTGCCAGGACATAGCGGAATCTTCGAAAGAGGGGGACAGTATAGATGCAATCATAATAGACTTTTCCCAGGCTTTCAACTTAGATCCTCATGATAGGCTGCTTACGAAAATGGCGGCCTCGGGCATGGATGCGGGGGTAGTTGTTTGGGTAAGGGAATTGCTTGTAGGTCGTACAGAAAGGGTAAGAGTAGGAGGGCAACTATCGGAGGAAGTCAAAATAAAGTCAGTTGTGACACAAGGGAGTGTTTTGGGCACACTGCTGTTTCTAGAGCATACGTAAATGATATTTGGAGTAACATCGGGCCGAGTATGAGAAAATTAGCTGATGACTGAATAAGTTATAGGAAAATCACAAAAAAATCTACATAGGAAAAATCCAGAAGGAACTGAACTGTTTGGGGGAATGGGCGGTGGAAAATGGGACGAAAATAAATCTCGGTAAAATTAAGTCAATTATATTTAAGAGCGCTCAGGTTAAAAATCCTCCGGGTTACTGTCTTGGTGAACAAAAATTCGGGAAGCAAGCAGTTGTAAACACTAGGGGATATTCTTAGGAAGTAATTTGAACTGGGTGAACCAAGTAAATTAAACAGCGCTAAAGGCTTGGAAGGCACTTCACTTTGTAATGCGTGTTCTCAAAAAAGAAACAAGGAAAACAAAATGTTTGGCCTACATGTCATTGGTATGTCCTTCTCTTGGATATGGGTCTGCATGCTGCGATCCGTGCAGAGGACAGATAAATGCGCTGGCCCAAGTAGAGCAGAAAGCTGCTCAATTTACAAACCATAAGAAGGATTCTGACTGGGAAACCTTGGCTTAGCGTAGGACGATAGCACGACTATGCGCACTTCTTAAAGCGTGCTGTGGGGAACGGACTTGGGAAGCTATACGTGGCAGGTTGAGAGTGGCTTACTATTTGTGTGGAGTTGGTCATGTTCGGAAAATTAGGGACAGGAAGCAAGGAACAGATAAATTCTAAAATTAATTTTGTTGTTCTCTCTATAGTTTGTGTGTAAATGTGTACTGTGTTACTTCCGCACAGTGTCAACCCAACTGCAGTTAACAAATGTATTAACATATCAACATACAGTTTGTGGGTAAATGTGTACTGTGTTACTGTCGCAGGGTGTCAACCCAACTGCAGTTAACAAATGTATCAACATATCAACATAGAGTGTTTGTGTAAATGTGTACTGTGTTACTGCCGCAGGGTGTCAACCCAACTGCAGTTAACAAATGTATCAACATACAACAGTAATTTCAAAACCAAAAATACCCCAGCATTTCTTTCCACACCGTGCCTTAACGGCTGTCCAAACACAGCAAAAATAAGAAGTTCCATGAAAGAGATATCGACCAGAAAACCTAAATCTAAACGTAGAACAACATGACCAGAATTATTCTGGTAGAAGTTTTATAGTTTATGTTATGTAGAGAAATGTTGAGTTCCAAGTTGTGACGTGTAGAAATTGACAGATTCCAGGGCAATTCGTAGAGGAGGTAATTAAAATGTGTATCGTGAAAGCTATTTCATAGTGTAAATTCACATTCTATAAGACTGCCTCTTACCAAAAGTAATTCATAGGTATAAATACATGTCTGACACTTTACTGCTGTGAACAGTGTTCATACCTCAAGTTTCACCACTCTCTCTCTCTCTCTCTCTCTCTCTCTCTCTCTCTCCACACATAATGCTTCAGCCATATCTGATATTATTCTGATTTAGAGTGAAAAAAAAACTCTCTAAATTTGCTGGAACGTCACAACATTATTAACTGCAGAGCAACAGCAGTCAACATGTAGCACGAATTGCGCAGGATAAAACATTTTCCGTCAATTTAACTCTCTCATTAATTCTCAGCTTTTCAAGACGGTAAAACTTTGGGGTTGTAATCTTCATTATAGCTGAGATGTCTACATTTGTACATATAGGTACTTGTGTGTAATTCTGAAAATTTTGTGTTCTACAGTGAACAACATCATATCATACACCACGGATTCTGCAGTACACGTTAATAATCCACTAAATTTGTAAACTTCCCAACCAATCGGTAAGTATTGAATAAAATGTTTGACTAATAGCGTCATGATGTCATCTGGACAATGTAAAGACTCTCGATCACAAATCTTTTCATATAAACCCCAGAATTAATGTGGCTAATGTGATATATTGAGACATTCAATGGTCCATGAAAACAAGATTGATTAACTTTCTCAACAGCCATTCTTCATATTACACTCTTTTCATATTATGACAACGTTAACTGAACCCAGATATTGACTAGAATATTTTCTGGATAACCTGACAACTGGAGTTGTTTTTGTGATGCTTATCTGCACAGTGCTTATTGCTCTGTATTATTGTGTTGGTGGAATAAGAAATGTCAAAGAGAGGGGGAGACGGCAACCGTGGCCGCTGGACGACAGAAAGGGGACCCCGGGAAGAAACACGTGACACTTGCTACGCCCACCCTTACGAGAGAGGAACCTGCTACGTTGAAATATGCAGAGCCGGCAGTGGCGGCAGCAGTAGCGGCGGCAGTGGCGGTAGCAGTAGCGGTAGCAGTGGCGGCGGCAATGGTGGCGGCAGTGGCAGCGGAAAAAATAAAAAAAATAAGTAATAAAATTAACAATATTAATAATGTAAGTCAGTGTAGTTGAGTCAGCCAATAATTAAAATATTCAAGTTGTATAAAAAATATAAAAACAATAGGAAAGAATTCATTGTCAATAGGATAAAAAAGCAACCTCACTGTCAATATGGTACACAAAAGCAACCTTACTGTCTATAAGATACACAAAAGCAACCTCACGGTCAATATGATACACAAAAGAAACCCCAATGCCTATAAGATACAGAAAAGCAACCTCACTGTCAATATGATACAAAAAAGCAACCTCACTGTCAGTAGTTATAGTTATAGTTTTATTTAACCTTCCATAGAATCGTTACAGATATAGAATAAGTTATAAAATGTTCATAAGATTGCGTGTAAAGCATTTTTCATAACAAAATATGTACATTCACAGTAAACATATGTACAGTATCTGAACTGGGATTACATCATAAGATAATAATGAAATTCATAGAAACTATTAAATATATGGTCTATAAAAATATTCTTAAATTTCCTGTTGAAACTTATCAAATCACCAGAAAGATAACTTGTAATAACAAAATTTGCGCATTCGCAATAGATATATGTACAATAAAAAATTCAGAATTTTATCACAAGATAACAATTACAAACCTAGAAACATCAATCATGCGAAGCCAAGTGATAGAATTCATCGAGACTATAAAATGTATGGTCTATAAGAAAATTCTTAAGTTTCTTCTTAAAGGTTTTTAGATCACCAGAGAGATTCTTAATCTGTAATGGTAAATAATTAAAAATTCTACTACCAGTGTACAATACTTCTTTTTGGGCCATAGTAAGATTTGTAGAGGGCAAGTAAAGGTTATCCCTAAAACGTGTATTTAGGTTGTGAATCTCTGAATTAAACAAAAATAGATCCCCATTTTTGACGACAAATACCAGTAATGAATATATATATATATATTGTGATGGAAGTGTTAAAATTTGTAATTGTTTAAAAAGAGGTCGACAAGAGCCTCTTTTAGAATTATTATTCTTTTTTGAATTTTAAAAATATCATTACCGAAACACTAGTTGCCCCAAAATATTACTCCGTATGACATAATAGCATGGAAGTACGAGAAATATATAGTTTTGAGAGCCTTTAAAGACATTAATGATTTAACTGCACTGATGGCATAACCAGCCTTATTTAATTTAGTTGATAAATCAAGGATGTGTCCTTTCCATGAGAGGGTGCTATCTATTGTCAGACCCATAAATTTAGTACTATTCACATTATGAATGATAGAATCTGGTATTACTATTAGAACATTAAATTTACTATGCTGTTTAGTTAAAAATTGTAAAAAATGAGTTTTTTCATAATTCATGGACAATAAATTATTTTGAAACCAGTTGATTGCTACATCCATAACTGATTCGAAATTATTTTCGAATTCTTGCGCATACTTATTTGAGATAATGATGCTGGTGTCATCTGCAAACAGTATTGGTATAGCTACGTCTCGTAAGAATTGTGCAAGGTCATTTATATAAACGAGGAACAGAAAAGGCCCTAATACAGAGCCTTGCGGGACACCATGATCCATTATTACCCAAAAAGAAGTTGATATACAAAAGCAACCTCAATGTATATATGATACAAAAAGCTACCTCACTGTCAATATGATACACAAAAGCAGTCTCACTGTCTATATGGTACACAAAAGCAACCTCAATGTCAATATGATAAACAAAAGCAACCTCACTGTATATAAGATACACAAAATCAACATCAATGTCAATATGATACACAAAAGCAACATAACTGTCAATATGATACACAAAAGCAACCTCAACGCCCATATGATACACAAAAGCAATCTCACTGCAGATATGTTACACAAAAACAACCTCACTCTGAATATGATACACAAAAGCAACCTAACTGTATATATGATACTCAAAAGCTACCTCACTGTCGATATGATACACGAAAGCAACCTCACTGGCAACATGACAAACAACAGCAACCTCACTGTCAATAGGATACACAAAAGCAACCTCATTGTCAATGTGATACACAAAAGCAACCTCACTCTCTATATAATACACAAAATCAAACTCACTGTCAATATGATACAAAAAAGCAACCTCAATGTCTATACTATACAAAAGCAACCTCACTGTCAATATGACACACAAAAACAAACTCACTGTCAATAAGATATACAAAAGTAACCTCACTGTGTATATAATACGCAAAACCAACCTCACTGTCAATATGATGCACAAAAACAACCTCACTGTCAATATGATACACAAAACAACCTGTCAATATGATACACAAAAATACCTTCACATTCAATCAAAGCAAAGTAATTAACACTGACAACAGCTCACTTCCCAACAAAACTACAAGAACAAGAGGCATTCTGTGATGCTGCTGTTTCTGTTCAGACTGTGTAGTGCTGTGGCAAAATTGTGTGCACTTGAGAAGATATGGGAGCTGACGACAGAGGAGGTACCAGGTACAACAATCTGTTTGTGAGAGGAAGCTTGTATAAGCCATATTATATCGCAAATTAAAAAGCAGCTCTTAGTATGTGCATCTGAAATAACCAAAACTCTCATACACTTACTGGTGACATGCAGTGGGGTAAGCGTTTAGATGTGAGCTAAGAATGATTGGAAAATAACTGTATAAATTCATTTTGTGAAATGTGCTGCATGCCTGTATGTGCATTCTGCTCGATAATGTTGTCTCAAAGGAACACATACACACAGGAACATATTTTATTATCACGTAATCTCTGGTTATTGCACATTATTTATTTCCACATTATAAGTATGCCCTTTATAACATACAATAAATTTTTAATTTTGCGGTGTGTGGGATCATACAATACAAGTGTACAATAAGAAATAACTGAAGTGTTTTGTATTCAATAAAACATACAACTCTTATGTACTTACTAAAACAAATTATGTACAGATATGCATGTTGTGAACAAATGCAACATACATTTAGGCAATATTTTAAGAACAATGTTAACAACTAACAAAACAACACAAACTGACCCTGGAATGTCACTTGGCTGTTGGCACAGTTCCCTTTGTATGTAGTGCAACGCAAAACATGCAAACCAACTACGTCCATAGGGAGCTGAATGTCAGGTGTGGCTTCTTGACCAAATGCCAGGTTGTCAGAGATGATGAAGTCCCGCTCTTCCCACTGTAATACGTTCTTATACTGAAACAACGATGATTTACTTGCAGCATGCATTTGTACAAATGTGTTCTCTGTGATGTGAGTAACAATAATTTTTATTAATGAAACACTTCCCAATCTGTGTTATTTACAGATTATGGGTTCATTTTGTACAGTGTAAATGGATGTATGTGTAAGCCAGTAAATTGCACCTAGTATTTCAAAGGGGATAGATACGTACACAGGGGATACCCATTAGCCAAGTCCCTGCTATCAGTTCCAATGTACGTATTGAACCACGTTTCGGAGGAAAATATTTAAAAAAAATTCTCTCCACACTTCCAAGTAACCACATTCATCCACCATAATTTTTTAAAAGACACAACTCCCCACCACCCCTTCCCCACCCCCACATTACACGCCCAAATCATTGAAGAACTATACATATGCGTACATTCTTTGCACTCCCAGTTATCATATCTATGGCGTACCAACTACCAAACAGTAAATGGTTTTGAACTTGTGTAAATCCAACATTTCCTCCCACTTTCTTCTCATGATCCATATTCCAGAAGTAACAACACAATATTACCTGAGGCAAATAACAATTATAACATCCATTTCTTACTACTATTACTGTTGCAGCTGCTGCGCTTTTACTACTGCTACTACTATTACTACTACTACTACTACTACTACTAATGAATTATAGAAAATGTGCATAAAATAAATTAAACCTGCTGTATGTGTACAGTCAGTCACCTTCAGTACCACAGCTTTAACTGCAGCTGACCTGTCAGTGATCATAGCAACTGTCTGAACATCACACATAAACAGTAAATTGCTAATGAATCATTCACTGCTTGTAGATTTTAAATTAATCACTGTATTCAAAATCTGTGTTGCAATTACATATTGTTGTCTGATGTTCTGGTGTTTAGAAACAGCAGTGATGTGATGCTTTAACTGATGGCTGGAAACAGGGGTGGGGATTGGAAAGGAAAACAATGGTTTCAGTCTCTGCAGAACATTCAGCTCTGTAGTGCAATAAAACTGGATTTAACATACTGAGCTGGTGGATTTGAGCAATGACACATATTCTGCACACACAATTCATGTCTATTTGTGTGAGGTACTAACTAATTAACTAACTAAGCTATATGAACATTATTTCGTATGAGTGGAAACTCATTCCTTAAAGAGGATTTTCTTTCAGTGGTGACTTACTGATCACAGCTGACTACAGACATCAAGCAACGCTTGTGTGTTTGTGCTTCTACAGAATGAAACAATTAACAGTGGTCTCTCAGCTATACAGTTATGTAGCAGTGGACAGATGGACAGTAATAAATAACACAAAAATGAATTCAAAAAATGGACTGACTGAATAAAATCATGAAAATATCAGTCATGATAACAAGACTCTAGCCCGAACAATAGATTTACATGAAACTTTCTCACTGCACTGATTCTACAGCTCTTCAAGTGCAGTGGAACAAAGCAATCATGCAAATTATGAAGGTACAATCCACACGTTTACCCAGGAAAACCAAGTAAAACAAAGTAAAACAAGAGACCTTCAGCCAGAAGGTGCAGTTGGAGGTACCATGGCTGATAGTGGGCTGTGCTATTCTGTATTTAGATCATGGGTGCACAAATTTTCCGAAATTATAGAAGAATTTAATAAACGTGTGTATCGCTATATTTAGTCAACACAACTGTAATTACCTTTTGTTGTGTAGTATTACAGTTGTGTTGACTAAATATAGAGATATACACGTTTATTATATTGTTATTATACCACACAACGGGGATGACACACCTCAAGATTCTAGAAGAAATCTCAAAATTCTATTGCCCGAAATGTAACATAAATCAAAGTTCATACTCAGGTGCAAACCTACAAAATTTTGTCACCTGGAATATGCACAAACCTGACATCATCATCACATTAAATTATATATTATGTGAAATAAAACAGAATAACAAAAGTGAATTTCAAAGAGACTAGATGAAGATGTCGGTATGGTCTGCTTTGTGCTGAAGGAACATGTAAAAACTCAATCAGAAGAGATGTTTTTCAGCCCCCCTAACACCATATAACAAATATGGCCTACTGACATTTCCTTACACTGTTAATATGCTACATGTTCAAGAATTATGCAAATAACAAGAAATAGAAACTGATACAGAAATTGAAAAATTATTATCTGAACAGAAAATTCTTAAGTTGCAATAAGGGGTCTCGTAGTATGTTTCCAAATATAGAAATTGAATCGAAGTAACCATACCTTTCTACAAATAATTTCCAACAAAACTATGGTCTTTCCAGTGTCTAAGTCCTTCTGTAAGTGTTCTCATTAAATAGCACTGTCTGTTACTGAGATTAAAGAAATAGTCAATGAATGTGTATGGAGTGTGAGTATGTGTAGGAATGACAGTGACATGGCAATACTGAAGAGCTTGGAAAAATGTGTTATAATATCAGTTTGTCCATCCACAAATCCCACGTGGACGGGCTATGGAGTGAAACTGGGCCTTCTCAGTGACTATTTCCTACGCTACATCATACTTTGGGTGACTATTGAATTTTTCCTCCATCCTTTACAAGTTCATAATGGATGTCCTTCGTTATTCTATCAAACTCCTCCTCAGTTGCTACACACTCATGAGGTGTGCCGCAGTCCCACATGCAGTTACCTGTCATTCCCAAACTGAAGCACATTGTCTGTAACAAACACATAAATCTATAAATCATTATGTTTACCAGGATAGGTCACCTTAATGGCGTCAGCTTATGTGCATAATGAATACCAGTTCTGCGGAGAAACGTGCAGCCTCCAACTGGGTCACTTATAGTCCTGAAGATGTAAACGTTCAAATCTAGTTCTGATAACTCACACCAATTCAAAACACTGCACCAATAAAAGATGTCTTACAAAACTTATGTATAAGGGATGTACAATAAATAAGATTCCCTACATAAACAGTTAAATGGCAAGCTATTACAGCGTTACACGTTACACGTTAGTCAGCTGAATTATCATTATTTTTCAGCATAATCCTCAAAACACAGATGCAGCTCTCCGGTATTGTTACTAGTTTAAAAATTCTGTCATGACGGAAAGCAGGACCTTGTATTCAAAACCATTCACAAACAGCCATTTTTACTTCCTCATTATCCTAGAATCTGCAACGTGCAAATGTTGCTTCAGTGATCAGAACTGCACTACAGCTTTCTTTCTTTGAGTAGTGAAATGATGCACATGCCTCATCAACTGTCAAGTGCCTTTTTCCATCATGATAGAAATTTGGCCGACATTGCAAGCTGTGATGACTTGTCACTGGTGTTGAGAAATAAAGAAGCCTTATTTATTGCAATTTCCTTGTACATTTCAAAAACATTTAACTGCAGTGGTTCAAAAATTGTGAACACAGAAGAAACAATACATTATTCCCAATAAGAAGTTCGCCTTCTTTTGTGTAATAGGATGTGGATATATCAGGGGATGAATTGGTCCCGTTTGTTGATCACTCATCGTCTACAGTCTTTCCCACTCGTTTCTCTTTGCAGATGGAAGAGTCTCAAAAATTTCATTAAGAGGTGCAAACAGTGTCACATTTCAAGGGTACAGAAACCACGTGATAAAGGGAGTAAGCAAAAGGTGCTGGCTGGAATGATCCATAAATATGCCAGCCTGTGCGACCCACTCCTGTGAAAATGTATTCTCTCATTTACATTTTTAACATGACAACTAAGTATCTAACTTCTGAATTCACATAGCTCGATATACATACTTGGATATTAATGTGCTGTAGTAATTAAATGACTATCATCGATGAATTACTAACGTTTATCCATAGGAAACGCCTGAGATTTTACACTGATCAGTATCATGCATTACACACAATGCAATCTTGTATCAAAATGCGAACTGAGTCTGTCCTATAGCATATATTCCATTTCATAATATGTGTATGTGTATACACAGACAAGGGGTTATTATGAGTTACAGTGACAAAAAATGTTAAAAAGTTGATAAATATAAATTACAGTACGTTACATATTGCAGATACCAGTCAATATGCCATACATGCTGTGTGCAAAGTTGTGTAACTAGACTTACCTGTGAAATTACCTGCAAATGGTAAGGAAATAGTCGGTACTTGGTTAGACTTAATTGGTGCAGCTGACTGTATTTTACGCACCTCTTAATAAACGCTAGATACATTTTGGCCAGTTGTATGACAGTCAGACATTTTCATATTTCACGCTAAGTGCCGACATTGAGTGCCATGAAAATTGGCAAATTGTTCTAAAATGGTAACATTTTAGGGATTCCCAACTCCTAAGCAAAAACTTTAATATAACTTCAAAAAAATTTTTGCTTAGAATCCCAAAAGTTTTATTCTGCACACACATTGTAGCATTAACTTTAACCACACAACAAATCTTAACATAACAAAATGTTCAATTACAGTTCCCATTAATGGTGACAAACAGCAGCATTTTACAGAGCCTGACAGACAGATATATCAGTGTTTTGGTGAAGAAAAGGCAGCCAGACTGGTACAGATACGAACTGCTGATGACTTTAATTTCAGCATCAAAATGTATGTGTCTGGTAGTTGGCAACAGACAGTGAACAGGGGGTGCTGGTGACTGCAATAAAGCTGTACTATCAAAGCCACACTTTACACAAAACGTGACAGCATTCCGAAAGTGGCAGTAAATCATCATCTTATATAAAAGGAGGGTAGTCGGACTGAACAAGCATCAGCTTCACAAGATAGATGCTGTTCCGTAATGTCAGCTTACAATTTACTGCTTTCTTCCATTAGCAGCAGTGTCCCTTTACTGTCTACTGTGTCCACGGTTCACCAAACATTGCATATAATGCGAACGAACCTTCTGCTTTCTGTCACTTTACAGGATGGCCAATAAGTTACTGTTCCTTTATATACATTCCATGTCAATCTGTATGTGCATGTGTTGTGACATGACACACTGTGAAACTAGAAGGTGGTGTGTGGCAACAATGTTAATAAGTGTATGTGCCTGTCATGTGCAATAGTACAGTCAACGTGGCACACAGCATCCACATACAGATCTACACTGACAGTTGATGGTGTAGAATAAATTCTTATCTACCCTGTACTTGTGTTCCCATTATTCCCCATTTGTCATATTGAGAACATGCCCACTGAAAGACATCTGATGCAAATATAGTAATTAATGGCTACCATGAATGAAGGTGGTGGGGGTTATGTGTATAACATAGATTTCATAGTAGCCAGAAAGAGTATTACTGCACCACTCCACACTACCATTTCATAATGTCCACAAACATTATTACTGCACCACTCCACACTACCATGTCATAATGTCCACAAACATAATGACTGCACCATACCACACTACCATTTCATAATGTCCACAAATATTATTACTGCACCACTCCACACTACCATTTCATAATGTCCACAAATATTATTACTGAACCACTCCACACTGCCATTTCATAATGTCCACAAACATTATTACTGCACCACTCCAAACTAACATTTCATAATGTCCACAAACATTATTACTGCACAACTCCACAATACCATTTCATAATGTCCACAAAGAGTATTACTGCACCACTCCACACTACCATTTCATAATGTCCACAAATATTATTACTGAACCACTACACACTGCCAATTCATAATGTCCAAAAACATTATTACTGCACCACTCCATATTACCATTTCATAATGTCCACAAATATTATTACTGCACCACTCCACAATACCATTTCATAATGGCCACAAACATTATTACTCCACCATTCCACACTACCATTTCATAAGGTCCATAAACAGTATTATTGCACCACTCCACACTACCATTTCATAATGTCCACATACATTATTACTGCACCACTCCACAATACCATTTCATAATGGCCACAAACATTATTACTCCACCATTCCACACTACCATTTCATAATGTCCACAAACATTATTACTGCACCACTCCACACTACCATTTCATAATGTCCACATACATTATTACTGCACCACTCCACACTACCATTTCATAATGACCACAAACAGTATTACTGCACCACTCCACACTACCATTTCATAATGGCCACAAACATTATTACTGCACCACTCCACACTACCATTTCATAATGGCCACAAACATTATTACTGCACCACTCCACACTACCATTTCATAATGTCCACAAACATTATTACTGCACCACTCCACACTACCATTTCGTAATGTCCACAAACATTATTACTGCAACACTCTACACTACCATTTCATAATGTCCACAAATATTATTACTGAACCACTCCACACTACCATTTCATAATGTCCACAAACATTATTACTGCACCACTACACACTACCATTTCATAATGTCCACAAACATTATTACTGCACCACTCCACAATACCATTTCATAATTGCCACAAACATTATTACTCCACCATTCCACACTACCATTTCATAAGGTCCATAAACAGTATTACTGCACCACTCCACACAACCATTTCATAAGGTCCATAAACAGTATTAGTGCACCACTCCACACTACCATTTCATAATGTCAACAAACATTATTACTGCACCATTCCACACTACCATTTCATAAGGTCCATAAACAGTATTACTGCACCACTCCACACTAACATTTCATAATGCCCACAAACATTATTACTGCACCACTCCACACTACCATTTCATAATGTCCACATACATTATTACATTATTACCCACTTGCTAGGCCATGGTAACTGAGTGGACGAAAATTGGATTGTTCCGTTGGCGGCAGACTGCGTAGTTCAACTGACTGCCCACAGATGGACGTACAATTCTGAGTACGCTACGGAGAGCGATGATTGGATTGTTCCGTTGGCAGCAGACTGCGTAGTTCTACTGACTACGAACAGATGGCAGTATCATTCTGAGTACGTTACGGAGATTGATTATTGGATTTTTCCGTTGGCAGCAGCGTGCGTAGTTGAACTGACTGCCCACAGATGGCAGTAACATTCTGATTACGTTACGGAGATCGATTATTGGATTGTTCCGTGGGCAGCATAG
>Ga0123355_10005210_pt1 | contig 18979 bp, 13 predicted proteins | sample TergutEmb28metaG_3_FD_89872 | JGI IMG/M metagenome (GOLD analysis project Ga0123355, IMG submission 89872) | Embiratermes neotenicus P1 segment gut microbial communities from Petit-Saut dam, French Guiana - Emb289 P1 | ecosystem: Host-associated > Arthropoda: Insects > Digestive system > Gut ... | reverse complement strand
TTTGGACACTGACAGATGGTTCTTGTGCCTGCGGAAAAATAGATTGTATTGCGGAGGAATTTGCTGCTGCGAAAATGGGGAGTGCTAGAGCGAAAATTGCTACTATCAGTAGCACGTACTTATTTATTCTCGGAAAGACCCCCCCCCCCGGTGAGTTTTAGTATGTGGTTTGGCGGTCATGCTAGTCCTTTCAAGTCTTCTTCTAGCTTGCAATTTTAACATAGGGTGAGTATCGGATTATGACCTGTTAGAATTGCACTGGTTCTTTGACGGAAGGGTTGGGATGTTTCGGGTTTCTCGTTTGCTGCTTGGACTTATTTGTGCTTGCATTGTTTTGAGTTCTTTGCTTTTTGTTGCGCTTCCCTTTGTGGGGGACGTGGGAATTTGGGCTTTGGGTGGAGACTTTGCTGTTCGAGCCTTTTCTTTGCTTGCTCCTGTTGGCTTGATTCTTTTGCTTGTAGGCTTTGTTAGATCTGAGAAGTTTGCGAATGCGTCGCTTTCTTTTGAGCCATTGCGGAAGCACATCCGAGTCATTATTGCCCTTGCAGTGTTTTTGACAATTGCCCTACTGGCAACGCTTTTTGCTTGGAATAGCTCTGTCGCTTTTTGGGGAGGATATGAAGCTCAGCAGGGTTTCATAGCATATGTGGGATACGCTGTGCTAATGCTTGCGGCAATCTTTGTTATCAATGCTCCCCGACGTCTGCTGATTGTGTCGCGCTGTCTGGCGTATACCGCTGCCATTGTGGCGGGCTTTGCTTTGCTTGAAGTGGCTGGCTTTAGAGTGTTTCCTCTCGGCTTTCCCGACTGGGCATTTGCTCGCGGTGTCTCTACTATGACTAATCCGAATTACCTAGGCAGCTATTTGGTGGTGCCCTGCTTAGTTGCTCTGGGTCTTGTTCTGGGTGACAGGGGTTGGCCACGGATTCTTGCAGGACTATCGGCACTACTTATCAGTGCATCGCTCTTGTTTACTCTTTCTCGTGGAGCATGGGCAGGATTGGCATTGGGATTGCTGTGTTTGACAGCGTTTCTCGTGTTTCAGCAGATTCAAGCTAAAAAAGCAGGGCAGGAGCTTGGCGACCAGGTCGATAACTCTAATTCTGACATAGCAGATTTAGCGGAAGACATGCCCGCTACGACAACTTCGGAAACTGCGATGTCACGCAGTCCCCTGCACCTGCTGGGAACTTTTTGGGCAGTGCTTATAGCTTTGGTACTGACAGTTGCCTTTGTGCCCGTAACAGAATTTGAAACACGCGTTGCCAGCTTGCCCACAAGTATTGAATATGTTGACACGGGCATGGGTAGTCGCTTCCTGATATGGGAAGACATCATAAAAGTCATCGCACAAAACCCTGTGCTGGGGGTCGGTCCTGACAACTTGTTCTTTGCCTGGCAGGGTGTTACGGGACCAGAAATGCTTGCTGAAATAGGAGTACATACCGACGTCGGAACTGCTCATAATTATTATCTCGACATTACTGCCGCTACAGGAATCGTGGGCGGTTTAGCGTTTCTTGTTTTGATTGTATTGGTTCTGGCTACAGGATTTCGCACTATCCGCACAAGAGATACCGCTAGATCCGCAGTTGCACTAAAGGATGATGAGCAAAAAGGAAATTCATCTCTCTCGTCTGGTGCAGGACTCTACGTCTATAGTGCATGGGTTTTTGCGCTTTGTGGCATGTTATTAGCTTTAAGTGTTGCTGGCATTCGAACTCCCCTGTTAGTGTGTTTTTATCTGGCTTTAGGAGTAGTTGTTGCCGGAGGAATAGCTGAAAAAAGATCTGGGCACTTTTCGCAATTTGTTTCTCGCTTTGAAGATAAAGTGACCGCAGAGGCCAGTGTGCTCACCCAGCTGCTACTGCGCACTGCCTGCATTGCTCTGGGTACTGCTTTAACGGTGTATGCCACTTTGATGCTTGCTAGTGCAGCAGCAGGCAACTTAAACACCTTTGATCCGGAATTGCAGCTAGCGCGAACAGAGCGCGCCCTTGCTATTGCTCCGTGGCGTACCGAACCTTTAGACGATAAATTACAAAGCCTTGAATGGCTTGCTGCTAATCATCCAGAGACGGACTGGGATCAGTGTGCACTGAGCTTTGCTTTTGAACTCACTGACCGTTTTCCTCATAATGCAAGCTATTGGCACTTGCTGTCAGTGCTTCGCATATCTGATACCGCGTCGTCCCTTGCGTTTGCCGAGCACTCGCTTGAACTGCGTCCTACTTATTTGCCAGCACAGCTGTTGAAGGGTCTTGCGCTCGTTGAGCTAGGGTCGCCTGAAGAGGGTATTGCGATTATTGAGTCTGCAGTAGAAATAAATGAAACCATTAATCCTAACTGGCGCAGTTCTGAATATTTAGAAACTTTGATATTCGTACAGCTTGAGCAGGGCAACCAGGATGAAGCTGTAAGACTTGCTCAGGAACTTGGACAGAAATATCCGGACAGTCCCCTTTTGCCTTTCATCATAGACATGCTTGCTGAGTGATTGGCGTTCTATTTATAGAGGCTACGAGTAAGGAATGAAGCAACGATGTTTCGCAGGTAGACAATCCAGGCATGGAATCTAGTGTCGCCGTTTTTACGCTTTGCTTGGCGGTATTCGCGGGCAGTTGCCACCAGGACGTAGCTGACACCACCCAAGCTGAAATTCGCGAGCACCTTTGACGTGAAAGCCCAGAGGCGGTTCAACTTTTGAACGCGTAAAAAGAGGTCGTAGTCTGCTGCTATGCGGTAGCTTGTGTCAAAGCCCCCAACTTCTCGCAGCAGCTCTGTGCGAGCGAACCAGGACTGATGACTAGCAGGCATTGCTGATGGATACGGACGCGACAGAAGCTCCTGTCGTGGCTGACGAATAGTCGCTGTGCCGTCTGCCGCGAAAACACGCGTTGCTCCTGCAATGCAGTCAATGCCTGGTGACAACAAGCTTGCAACAGTCTGTAAAGTATCAGGTTCAAACCAATCATCAGCGTTGAGAAAGGCGACGTATTCCCCTCGTGCTGCAGCAAGTCCCTTGTTCATGGCGTCGTAGATGCCATCGTCGGGTTCACTGCTGTAATAGAGAGCACCGCCTGCCCCCCCCTCAAAGGCAGACATATAGCTTTGGACGTACTCCTCTGTCTTGTCAGTGGACGCGCCATCTATTATGAGGTATTCGTAGTCGCTGATTGTTTGTGCGAGGACCGATTCGATGGTGCGCTTGATCGTTGCCTCTGCGTTATAGCAGACCGTTACTATGCTGAAAAGCGGGCGCGTTTTTGTGTCTGCCATCTTTTAAGGTGCCCTGCCGATTTCCTCGAGTGTCGGGATAATTATAATGTCATCATCTTCACTGCTGCCATCCTGGGTAGAAGCCACCCCCGTCAGACCTGTGCCAGGGCGTTGCGCCATGGCATCCTCCATGAAAGTGCTCCAGATTTCTGCAGGGAAGCTGCCGCCTGATATGTTGCGGTCGCGAATATTGCGCATCTCGATTTGTGCTTCGGGAAAGCCCATCCAGACTGCCGTGGTCACGCCATCTACCCAGCCGACAAACCAGGCATCGTGATAGTTTTGCGTCGTTCCCGTCTTTCCCGACACATCAGCATCTTCAAGGATCGCACGTCTGCCTGTGCCTTGCGTTACTGCTGTTCGAAGAATACTGCGAACTTCGCGGCCTGTTTCCTCTGAATAAATGCGCGTTGTCGCTGCCTCAAAGGGTGCTTGGTAGAGGATTTCGTCCTCATCTGCCGCATTGGTGATGAAAGTAATCGCACGGGGCGCAACATCAACCCCGTCGCGCGCAATAGTGGTGTAGGCACGTGCCATCTCAAGGGGTGACACGCCATAGCGCAAACCCCCCAGTGACAGTGCGGGGTCTGGCTCCATCGGGGCTTCAAAGCCCATGTCACGGGCAAGATCAACAACACCTCCTGGACCGATGTCCATGATAAGGCGTGCATAGACGGTGTTAACTGAATATACCGTAGCATCACGCACTGACATGCGCGCAGCAGGAACGGCACCGTCATAGTTAGTCACCTGCCACATTTCGTCTCTGACCATGACCTCATAGGGAGTTGCGTCAAAGCTTTGGCCAGGGCTAACTCCTGCTTCCATGGCAGCAATCAGGGTCAGAGGCTTGAATGCTGACCCCGGCTGACGGCGTGCCTAACAGCAAGGTTAAACTGGTTTTCCTCCCAGTCCTTGCCCCCGACCAGAGCAAGAATTGCGCCGTCACTGTGACGCATGGTCACCAGTGACACCGTAGGTCCGTCTTCTTCTGCATTGAAAAGGTCTGCTGCTGTTTCTGCGGCTTCCTGAATAGCAGGATCGAGTGTTGTATAAATGTTGAGTCCGCCCTGTGCAATGCGTTCATCATCCAGGTAGTTGGGTAGCTCACGCTGGACGAAGTCCACAAAGAAAGGACTCTGGACGTATTCTGTAGTCGAGCGGCGGGGAGCAATCTCTAACGGTGTATCCACCGCAGCACGATACTCTGCACGCGTAATCAAATCCTGTTCATGCATCATGCTGAGCACCAAATCACGGCGCTCCTGCAAAGGCTCAAGGTCTTCATGGGGCCTGTAGGCAGAGGGCATGTGCAAGACACCAGCCAGGGTAGCCGCCTGTTCAATCGTCAGATCCTGCGGCTCTACCTCGAAAAAGATGTCTGAAGCAGCAGCTAAACCGTAGGCGCCCTGGCCAAAAAATGCCATGTTCAAATAGGCCGCAAGGATGTCACGTTTATCGCGCTCCATTTCAACACGAGAGGCTAAAATCGCCTCGTCAATCTTGCGCATCAAGGTCTGATCTTCACCCACATACATCATTTTCATCAGCTGCTGGGTGATGGTTGAGCCGCCCTCTGCAATCTCTCCTGCCAGATAGTTACGCTGAATCGCACGGATGATTCCGCGCACATCAAGCCCCGAATGATCAAAAAAGCGCTGATCTTCAACCGCAACTGTTGCGTCAAACATAATCTGCGGAAAATCTTCTGTTTCCATAGGCTGGCGCTCAAGGTCGCCATGCCACTGGGCAAGCACACTGCCATCATTTGCAAATATGGTTGACGGCTGCGAGGACTGACGCTCTATTGCAGCAATGGATATATCAGGAAGTGGCTGCGAAATGATATAGGCAACGATTGCTAACAGGATTACTGTGATCGTTACTACAGCACCCGAAAGATACAGGATGAAGTGGACGAGAGTTTGCTTTTTCTCGCGCGGTTTTTTCTCTTTTTTGCGAGACTCCTTTTTGCAGGATTTTTTTACCTTGTCAGCCCTATCAGACGCGTCGTCCTCATCAGGACAAACGTCAAGGTACTGCTCATCTGCGACACTCTCTGGCTTTTTCTCCGAGGAGCTCACAGCTTACGCACCACTTATGACAAGCGAACTAGCATGGCTAAGGCCTTGTTGCACCTACAAAGCCGTTGTTAAATGCCGGTGCAAAGCTGATAACCTGACCTGGTTGCGGCGCATGAATCATCTGTCCCCCACCAACATATATGCCTACGTGATGGATGGGATTGCCAAAGAACACCAAATCGCCCGGCTGAATATCTGCGCGACTTACCCGCTGTCCTGCATGGATTTGCGCGCGAGACGTACGGGGTAAACTAACGCCAACCTGTCTATACACATGGCTCGTAAAGCCAGAACAGTCAAAAGAGTCCGGTCCATTGCCCCCCCACTGATACGGCCTTCCCAAATAGCGCTTTGCAATATTGACAACTTCGCTTCGCGAAGCCCGTGTCGGGGTCGGGAACGACTGTCCCCCTGCCAAAAAGGTCGGTGAGGCTGCGCGCTCGGCAGCAGCACGACGCTCTGCTTCCTGCTGTTGACGTTGTAGCTCGGCTACCTCAGCTTCAATTCCGCGCAAACGCTCTTGGCGTGCAGCCAGGTCACGTTCTGCACTTTGGCGTGCTTCCAGCATGCGGTCGTTTTGCTCTTTTGCCTCTGCCTCTACTTCAAGAAGCTCTGCACGCAGGGCGGTGATTTCGTCATGGAGGTCTCTCAGTTCAGCAGAACTTGCCGCATCACTGCGATTCAGATCTTCGAGCAAAGTCCACAGTCCCGCGAACTCCTCAAAAGATTTAGCACCAAACAGCATCTCAAGGACACCTGTGCCAACAGTTCCGCTACGATAAACCTCTGTCGCACGTGTATTCAAATGCAGCTGCACGACCTCAAGACGCTCTTGCGTCTCTTCAATGCGTGCATCGGCCTCTTCACGGCGCTCAATTGCTGCATTATAAGCAGCTTGTGCTTCAAAGTAGTCATCACTTGCTATCGCCAGCTGACGGTCGAGCTCTGCTACCTCAGCAGCAACCTGACGGGCTTGTTCTTGTCGCTCTTGAATAGTGGGGTTCGCCCCCGCAACGCTGGGTCCAAAGACTTGAAAATCCTGCCCGCTGTACACAAAAAAGTCCAGTGTAGGCAGAAATGAAACGCTCAATAACAGCGTGCTCAGTACAACTGCAAGTGTTTTTCTCGTCACAGCACGTCTCTCCGACATACAAAAACTCCTAAGAAGCTCTCTATCCAATCGTCATTTCACGCAGCAACATGTAGTCCTGCTGCAGTCAACCAGTCTACCAAACTTCAGCTAGTTGCTGCAAGACAAAGTGCGTCCAACAAGAGTGCGGCAGTCATCTGCAGGGCGGGCGGTAAGCTCGTCTCTGAACCTGGCTGTAACAACTCAGACGGTACAACTACATGCAGCTCATAAGCAGGAATCTGATATGCCGGCAAAGATTGTGCCAAACTGTGATCTGCATCTGCCCTGCTCTCTTGCTCAAGCTCAACCAGACCAGTGCACAAATCAGCAGCAAATACCTTTATATCACTTTGATAGAGAAAGCTGCGTGTTCCTGTCGGTGCTTCCTCTAATGTGTCTATCGTTATTTCCTCTGGTGTTCCTGTCGTCACGGTCACAAGCACCGTCGTCAAAGCAGTAGGTGTGCTTTCTTTCAGTATGTCTGTCCGTGCAGCATCCTCAAGATTGTTCGCGTAGCGCACAATGCGACGAAGTGCCGCCTGAACTCCCGGATCACTGTCCTGCTCGCCTAAGTGAAAATCAACTTGAAAATCAAAATAATAATCCAGCAGAGCAAGGTAATGCTTACGCGGAGAACCCTGCGCAGACGAATGCGCTATCCCCTCTTTGCTCCCCCAAATGTGGCGTAAATCGCTCAGGGCACGCAGAGTATTATTACCCACAAAGCCATCAGGATTAATATCGTAATTTTGCTGAAATTCAGTGACCGCACGTTCTGTGTTAGCGCCAAAGATGCCATCTGCACCACCCGTAACAAAGCCCAGCGAATTCAAAGCACGCTGAAGCTGTGTCACATCCGCACCGTGAAAGTAGGGCATGCGCAAATACAGCATACGGTCCCCCAGCTCAAACGTGCTGTCCACAAGAGTCGACCAGGTACGCGGCCCAACAGAACCCGTAGGTTCAATCCCGTGTGCGCGCTGAAACGCACTAACTGCTACCAAGGTATTATCCAAAAACGCACCACTGCTGCCCTCAGGACCAATTGCATAGCCCAATACACGTAAACGACGCTGGATATCCTCAACAGCAGAACCGCTGTCTTTATACTTAATTGGTTTCATTGCTTCAATTCTACAGGAATACAATGGGGAAGAATAATTAGTAGTACCATTTAAGGGGAAGAAATTTGAACGCCTTAAAGACATTTCTAAATAAGGAGTACATCCATGCCTGACAGACCAGGCAACACCGAAAAAAATACGCAAGACAGCGCACCCGGCAGCACATCCAGGCTGAAAGGTCTCAGGGCCATAGGCTTTGCCTTTCTGTATGCACTCATCTTTGCTCTTGCGCAGATTATTGCAGGGATGATGGTTCTGGGCTACCTTACGACAGGCGCAATAGTACGGGCAGAAGCAGCGGGAACTCTGGACCTCACAGACAATTACGCTCTCGCTGAATTTGTTACCACATTTGTAGAAGCACAGTTTGCCCCCAGCCTGTCCTGGATACTACTTGTCGCCTGCATTCTGTCTGTACTGCTTTCTTGGCTTGTGGTGAAAGTTCGCAGATTTAATGCGAAAAAATTTGCCAGCCTTAACTCTACGACTCCCCTTCTGCTTGCTGCCTCACTTCTTCTCGGCATCAGTATTTCTCTAACCTTTAACTCAGTCCTTTCACTGCCCGCACTCGAGTTCTTTCATGATGAGACAACCTCTGCAATGCAGGCAATGCTTTTTGTGTCCGTACTTACTGCGATCGTCGCCTCAACGATCGTACCCACTGCAGAGGAAATCATTTTCCGCGGCTTTATGCTCAATGAATTACGTCGCGGCATCACCCTATGGCCTGCGATATTTTTAAGTTCGATCATTTTTGGGATACTGCACGGAACAGGACAGTGGGCTTTCATAGCAGTAGGAATAGGCCTGGTACTTGCATGGGTTGCTCTGCGAACACGCAGTCTCTATCCCGCCATACTGGCGCATGTGGGAATCAATGCTACAAGCTTTGCCCAGGTCTGGCTAATGTCAGACACGCCGTCAAGCTTTATCGTGCCCACCATTGCAGTAGGCGCTATAATCCTTATTGGCACCGCAGTAGTAATATCTCAAGAAACACAACCCTTGTCCGAACTTGAACCAGCCCCAGAACCTACACCCAAGGAGACCCCCCATGAAGATTGATCCCGTAAAGGTTGAAAGAGTAACAGTAGGAGAACTGCGAACAAACACCTGGCTGATTGAAGGTCTGGCTGAAAATGCGCCAGATGGCACAGGTAGTGGGGACGCTGGTCCAGCCTCTGAAGATGCTCCGCTGATTATTATTGACCCCGGTGCTGATCCTGACAGGATTCTTGATGCAGTAGCAGGGCGTCCTGTTGCAGGAGTACTGCTGACGCATGGACATTTTGACCATACGGGGGCAGCGGATGAAGTCGCTGATGAGACGAGCTCTTATCTGTACATGTCTGCGCCAGAACTTGCGATTAGTCCGCAGATGATTGCAGATATTGAGGAGCGCTATGGAATCGAGGTCCCAAAGCCACGTATTGATTTTCAGATCAATGATGGCGATGTGTTAGATCTCGCCGGTTTGCGCGTTGAGGTCATGCTGACGCCGGGTCATACTCCCGGAAGCGTAGGATACCTGATCAGTGCACCAGGATCTGATCAAAAGCACTACTTCAGTGGAGACACCCTGTTCGCCCGTGACGTTGGACGCACCGACCTGCTAGGCGGCAATCAGGCAGACATGGAACGCTCAATTGAGCGCATAGCGCGAGAGCTTGATCCGGCAACGAAAGTCTATCCTGGACACGGACCATCAACCACAATTGAGCGAGAATCACTGGCCAATTCCTGGTGGCCTACAGGATAAAAGGAGTCAAAAATAGTAGTAGGACAAGGGGCTTGCTGCAGGTTCTGTCTGACGGATATGTGACATCACATATTTTTCGATATTTTTTCTCAAAAGTGAGTAAAATGTCTGCGATTTTGTTAACAATACGTTACAATTCTATTAACGAAATTGCGCCAGAAAAGGTCTGGTGCAAGCAAGAATGCGCATTCGTGCGAAGGAGGATTTTGTATGAACTGGAAGAAAGTGCTGCTTATAGCATTTGCACTTGTCCTGACCATGGGACTTGTCGCCTGTGGTGATGACGCAGGCGATGATGCTGCCAATGGAGAGACTGCTGTTGTAGAGGACGGTTTGAGCATTGTCATTGTTACCAGCCCATCTGGCGTAGATGATGGATCATTTAACCAAAACGCCTATGAGGGTATCCAAGAATTTATTGCAGCTAATCCTGGTGCCACCGTGCACCATGTCCAAGAAACAGACATGGATAACGCAGTGTCTGCAGTTGCACAGGTCGTTGCCGACTACGATGTTGCAGTGCTTCCCGGATTCCAGTTTGCGGGCATCACTGAAGTTGCTCAGAACAATCCTGACACCTACTTCATCCTGATTGACACCTTCCCTGTTGATCCCGATGATAGCGACGCGAATATTGAACTCGACAACGTGTACGCAATGCAGTTCGCTGAGCAAGAGAGTGGCTTCTTTGCAGGAATCGCTGCTGCAATGGAAACAGAGACAGGCAAGGTTGCCTTTGTTGGCGGAATGGCAATTCCACCCGTAGTTAACTATCACTTTGGCTTTATCAGTGGTGTTGAGTACGCGAATGCTAATCTAGGCACAAACGCCGAAATTGTTGACCTTTCTGCCTATGCTGGTACCGACGTTCGTGGTATCGACATTGCGGGTAACTACGTAGGTGCTTTCAATGACGAAGCACAGGGCAAGATTGTTGCAGAAGCACTGCTTGCAGAGGACGTAGATGTTCTGTTTGTTGCTGCTGGTGGTTCTGGCAACGGTGCCTTTACCGCAGTAAAAGAAACCACAGGCGCATGGGTTATTGGTTGTGACGTTGACCAATTCCACCTGGGTGAAGATGGCGACCGCAATATCGTACTGACAAGTGCACTTAAGGTTATGGACTTGAACGTGTTCCGTCAGTTGACAGCGATCGATGGCGGCACTTTTGTGGGCGGTAACTTCGTTCTGCAAGCTGATACTGACTCAACGGGTATCGTTGTCGTGCCTGGTCAACAGCAGCTTGACGATGCGACCATCGTAGCGCTCAATGAGGCTTTCGAGGGTGTAAAAGCTGGCGGCATCGTTCCTGCATCAAACTTTAACGATATTGACCCAACCGATTTCCCTGGTCTCTAGAGTTTGAGTTAGAGGGACTTGAATTAGTTTCCTCACATAAGCAGATTTGCCCTGCTCAACGGGCATAAGAAATGCTAAAATAAAGGCGGTATTTCCTGCAAAGGAAGTGCCGCCTTTATTCGTTGCTTGACGTACCAACATTCTGAAATGTTTGCGTACTTAGTTGGGATTCATCTTACTTAAGGGCACATCACAAGGGGGAACTATACTCGTGTCAAAACGAGCTGTGTCACAACAAGAAGCTCTCTTAGAGATACATAATGTCACTAAACGGTTCCCCGGTATTGTTGCCTGCGACAAGGTAAGCCTTGAAATACGCAAGGGTGAAATCTACGCTTTGTTGGGTGAAAATGGTGCAGGAAAATCTACTCTGGCCTCGATGATATTCGGTCTGTACCAGCCTGATGAGGGTCAGGTTTCTATGCGTGGGCAAGAAGTTCAAATTGATTCTCCCAATAAGGCTGTTGCCCTTGACATTGGCATGGTTCATCAGCATTTTAAGCTTGTCAGCAACTACACAGTCGCACAAAACATCATACTGGGTGATGAACCCAAAAAGCGTGCACTGGGGATCTTTCCCTATGTTGACTTAAAGAGTGCAGAAGAGCGCATCGAGAAACTGTCAAAAGACTACGGTCTGGAAGTAGATCCGCGCGCTATCATTAACGACCTGGGAGTATCTACTCAGCAGCGTGTTGAAATCCTGAAAATGCTCTATCGCGACGCAGAACTGCTCATTTTTGATGAACCCACGGCAATGCTCACTCCGCAAGAAATCGAGAGCCTGCTTACGATTATTGAAAACCTGCGTGATCAGGGAAAGACTATTATCTTTATTACGCACAAATTAGACGAAGTTATGCAAGTTTGCGACCGTTGTGCGATTTTAGTGCACGGCAAACTAGTTGACGTCAGCCACACCAAAGACACTAACCCTGCTGAGCTTGCAGCAAAAATGGTAGGACGCGACATTGAATTCAGCACAAAGCGTCCCGCTAAGCACATCGGAGAAACCGTTCTGTCTGTGCAAAATCTGCGCGTTGAAGATAACAATGGCTTCCCTAAGGTTGACGATGTAAGCTTTGAGGTTCGTGCAGGAGAAATTTTCGCCGTAGCCGGAGTAAGCGGCAGCGGACAGGTGGAACTGGCAAATGCTGTGGCAGGACTCGCAAGACCTGAGCAAGGCAAGGTGCTCTTCGAAGGACAGGACTTAGCAAAGCTAAGCGTGCGCAAGCACACAGAATCTGGTATTGCCTACATTCCTGAGGACCGCCAGTCAGTTGGTCTGATTTTGGACTTTGCCCTTGATCAGAACCTGGCTTTGCGATCATATTACCAATCCCCCTACTGCAAGGCCTCACTGCTCAATCAGAAGGCTTTCAGCGACCACGCAGATAAACTAATCGCAGACTTTGATATTAGGTGTGCACGCGGAGCAAAAACTGTAACCCGTGGCATGAGCGGTGGAAATCAGCAAAAAGCTATCGTGGGACGCGAGATTGAGCAAGATGCCGATCTACTTATCTTTGTACAACCGACCCGCGGACTCGACATTGGTGCCATCATGACCATTCGCAAGCGCATCCTTGATGAACGCGACAAAGGGAAGGCAATTCTTTTAATATCGCTCGAACTGGACGAAGTCATGGATCTCGCTGACACTGTTGGTATCATGTACGCAGGTAAGATGCTAAAGGTAGCACCCGCAGCAGCGCTAACCACTAATAGGGTCGGCGAATACATGATGGGGGTGACAGACGGTGAGTAAGAAGCGCCAAAAGAAGTCCCTCAGTCATCAAGAACTAGAAGAAATACAGGAGCAAAGCGAACAACAGCAACGCAGCAGGCGCGGTGGACGAAATGCCCTCTCTGAGCTGAACAAAGCTCTCGACAGCGCCACCAGAGCACTCACAAAAGGCCTGATAGGGGGCTTTGGTAGCGAACGCTGGCAATCGCTCACTATTCCCCTATTTACCATCACGTTGTCCCTGATAGCGATTTCGGTTCTGGTACTTTCCTTGGGCAATAACCCTCTTGACGTGTTCACGGGACTTTTGGCAGGTGCCGGCTGGATCCCTAAGCCTAATTACGGTGGTGGTCAGTCTCAGCTTACCGACCTGATTGGCTTAAGCATCAGCCTGACCCCCTTGCTTTTCGGCGCCCTAGGCTTTGTTGTGGCAATGCGCGCGGGACTGTTTAACATTGGTATTGCTGGACAAATGGTTCTCGCAGGTTTTGCAGCTACCGTTGTTGTTGGCTACAGCAGCCTGCCAGCTCTGATTGCGCGACCACTAGCCCTTGTAGTAGGTGCCGTTGTAGGAGCCGCTGCAGGCGCACTCATAGGCTTATTGAAGCATCGCTTCAATATCCACGAAGTGGTCTCTTCTATTATGCTCAACAATATCTTTATTCACGCCGTAAGCTACTTCATCAAGGCGTACTATCTGGATCCCGTTTCACGAAATGCCGTTGCGGCAAGCGCAGAAGCAAGACTTTTGACCGAGCCTGTCCAGTTCGGCGAGGTAAGCGCACGCCTACCCGTTGGCTTCCTGGTTGCGATTGCCATGGCTTTTGTCCTGTGGTTCTTTTTGACAAAAACAAAACAGGGCTTCGAGATGAGTGCTGTGGGCAAAAGCCCAAAAGCCGCAGAATATGCAGGCATTAAAATTGGACGCACCGTGATTTTTGCTATGGCCATTTCTGGCGCAATGGGAGGACTCGCTGGCGTTACTCATTACCTGGCAAATGTTCCGGCGATGGCTCCTGATGTCTTGCCCGCGCTAGGCTTTGACTCAATTGCCGTTGCGTTCTTAGGCGTAGTTCATCCTCTGGGCGCCATTTTAGCTGCAACTTTGATCGCTACTTTGTCGAGCGGTGCCGTATATATGGGCTCTGTCGCAGGCGTTCGCCATGAAATAGCATCAGTCATCACAGGCCTGATACTCCTCTTTGCTGCTTGCGGAGGATTCCTGCGCGCATGGCTCGATACCAAAAAGCGCACTCTTGCTGATGAGGACGTCCAATCTGCAGAAAGTGATTCCTCTTCTGTCATCTCGACTCCCCCTGTCATTCCAGACTTGACCCGGGATCCTGACGCTGAACAAAGCCTATCCACGCCAACAGAAAAAGCTACAGCACCTCAGCCCGAGGAAAAAGGCGGTGATGCCCCATGAGTCTCGCTGCCATTAACTATTCTGCGATCATCGTCGACGGACTCAGCTTTGCTTTGCCTTTGCTTATCATTGCAATTGGCGGCATCTACTCTGAGCGCAGTGGCATTGTTAATCTTGCCCTTGAGGGATTGTTGGGCTTTGGTGCTTTTACCGGTGCCCTTTTTGTCGCATCTACCGTAAGTCTCTTTGCCACAAACTCTGATCTGCCCATGTATCTGAGTTTCCTCTTTGCCGCTTTGGGTGGAGCAGCATTTGCCATGATTCACGCCGCACTGTGTATCAAATTTATGGCAAATCAAGTCATCAGTGGTGTTGTAATCAATATTCTGTCAGTTGCACTGACAGGCTTTCTTACTTCTACCATTAACGCTACCTTTTTTGGTCAGGCTTCCGAGCGCTTTATGCTGCAAACTTCGCCCAGATGGGATATCCCCTACCTGATGGAAATTCCCATTCTGGGAGCCGCCTTTACCCGTGTGTATCCCTTCATGTTCATAATTTTGGTAGTCGCTGCCTTTGCTTGGTACCTGCTATATAAAACCAGGTTTGGTCTGCACGTCCGCGCCGCTGGTGACAACCCGCAGGCCTTGGATGCCGCAGGAGTTAATGTTGCACGCGTTCGCTTTGCTGCTGTTGCTATCTCGGGAGCACTGGCAGGAATCGGCGGCATGAGTTTTGCCTATTCAATCTCAACCAACTTTTCGCCCGCGATATATATGGGCTTTGGTTTCCTGGCTATCGCAGCACTTATTTTTGGCAACTGGAGAATCGTACCCACCTTTGCTGCCTGCCTGATTTTCGGTCTAACCCGTAGCGCAGCCTTCCAGCTACTACCCGTATTCGACGCAGGTGCCGCAGTAATCGACCTGGCAATGACAGCACCCTTCGTAGTAACCCTACTGCTGTTAGCAATATTTGGCAAAAACAATAGAATGCCGCGAGCACTAGGCGAAATATACGATAAGTCTAAAAGATAGTCCACTTCCGTCACCCCGGGCTCCGACCCGGGGTCTCTGCGCTGAGCATCAGTCTCGCATCAGCGCCACACACCCAACACAGGACAGTGAGGAAGCCCTATGAACCTAGCGAAATACATCGACCACACCAACCTATCTCCCAGCGCTAGCGAAAGCGATATTCGCTTACTATGTGCAGAGGCTCGCGAGCATGAATTCGCCGCAGTATGCGTCAACCCCATTTGGGTGAAACTTGCATCTGACTTGCTGCGCGGAAGTGATGTCAAAGTCTGCACGGTAATCGGATTTCCCACAGGCGCCCACATGCCTGAAGTCAAGCTAAAAGAAGCAGAACTAGCACTCGCCAATGGCGCAGAGGAACTCGACACTGTCATCAACATCACAGCCCTCAAAGCAAGCGATATCCAAACCCTGCAAGATGATATCGCTCCCTTAGCAGATGCCGCACATGCAGCAGGCGCAATGCTCAAGGTAATCCTTGAAACAGCACTCCTCAACGACGAGGAAATCATACGCGCCTGCGAACTCTGCTGGAAATTCGGCGCCGACTATGTAAAAACCTCCACAGGAATGCTACCGTCAAAAGGAACCGAAAACAACGGAGCAGCCACCCACGCAGTAACCCTCATGCACAGGCACAGACGAGGAAAGTCAACTGTCGGCGACCCCATGGGAGTAAAAGCATCTGGAGGAATCCGCGACCGCAAAACAGCCCTGGCAATGATAGAAGCAGGCGCCACCAGACTAGGAACCTCCTCCGGAACCGCAATCCTCACAGACAGCACAAGCAGCAACACCTACTAATATTGTCCACCCCGCCATTCCGCACACATCCCGTCATCCCGGGCTTGACCCGGAATCCTGGCGCTAAATATGCGCTTTGCGTCAGCTCAGTGTCTCTAACACCACACTCTTACGAGCACGTCTGAGTGACTCAAGAAGCAATACAAGACTTGCAATACCTACAACAATAAGCAGCAGTGAGAAGCTCCCTACTTCAAGTCCTGTAGGTGGAGTAAAGAGGTGAGTATTAGTAAAGTCAGCTCTATTAGCACTCTCCCCTAGTGTTCTTGTCTGTGTGCTTAGTTCTACATTATCTGTATTTGGAGGAGTAGCAGCTAAAGTAGTTACTTGACTACCTGTAACAATAGAGACTGTAGGTATGTAGTTAGGGGCTGCAAGTTCTATTGCAGTATATGTAGTTCCTACATGAGTATTTACAAATACTAGTTCTTGGTTATGTCTTAAGTTGATGTAACCTGTTGTACCTGAGGTAAATACTAGATACTGATTAGGTGTTGTTCCTCCTAGTGTTACGCCACTTACTATGTGAGAGGCACTTGTTACGTTAGATCTTATTCCTGTTGCACTTGTCTCTATTACATATGCTCTGTATGTTACAGGTGTTGTAGTTATTGCAGGAAGTGTTGTTACTAGTGAAGGTGTATGTAGAGTTATTGCAAACTCAAAGTTGCGAGTTCTGTCTGCAAAGTCTCCTACTATTTGTTTTGATATTACAAAACCAGATACAGGATTATAAGGATCTTCATCGTGGTTTCTTACAAATCTGTTCTCAAATGTTATAGGACCTGCTTTATCTGAAGTAAGAGTACCGTCACTATTTACTCTTTGCATGTATATTGCTGCTACATACAATCCTTGTGCAGGAGAAGGTAGATTGTGTACGAGGAATGTTAATTGCCACTCTCTTTGGTCGTAAGCCATAGTTTCTGTATCTGGATTGAGAGTTGCACTATTAGTGTTAGGTATCTCTGTTATACGGTATGTAAAGATTCCTGCGTGGGTAAAGATGTCTGTTATGTTTATGTTTCCTAGTATGTAGTTAGAGTGTCCTGTTACTACTGTTATTGTTTCTGTGCGAGAGCCTGTTGTAACACTTATGTCTGTTCCTGTGTCACTAGGACTAAAGGTAATGTCAGGGATACTTAAGGCAGGCATTGTAGATGTTGCTACGTTGCTTGTATCGTTGTTTAGGCTGTAGGGCACTATGTTGAAGCTAAAGCTCGCATTAGGTGTTGTTGTTGGATAGGGCATGAGGAGTTCTTTTGTTATTAGTGTGTCTATTCCTTCTGATTCTGTTATGAAGGTGTGGTTGTGGGGAGCTGGCATGGTGCCAACAAAGGTCATACCTGGTGACGCTAGTATTCCTGGCGTTTGAAAGCCCTGAATAGTCACATCATAGCGTGTCGCATATTGCAGAGGAAGCAGAGATGTAGGCATGGGTAGTGTTAGCACTGTACTTGGTGCGCTACTTGGACTTTCCGCCCATAGAGCTAGGTTATTAGGTACAGGTATTGTTATAGGAGGCTGTCCGTGTCTTGCAATAGTCACTTCCCTGGTACCTGCACTTATATCTACTTCTCTGTCAAAAGTTATCGTTAGCGTGTCTTCTGTTATTGCCACTTCAAAGCCACTGGGTTCTACATCATCTACCAACAAAACGGCAAAGCGGTAATTGATGTCATAGTTGTTTAAAGGATGATTATAGATGCTTGTTGAAGCGAAATTCGTCAGGCTGGCAAGAGCAAAAGCATTTGAGGGAGGAGTATGTGCACCAGCCCCTGCGGTATTTCCTGAAAAGACTACGTTCTCATTAAGTGTAATATTGGAGTAAGGCAATGGACCTACTGTCAGATCGAGCGGATTTTGGTACTGGGAAGTCCATGTATGGATGCCACCACCATCAGTAGCTGCATGATTATTAGTGATGAATATATTTTCTGCACCTGGCTCTACATTGAGAAATGTGTTACCTGCAATAGCTACGCCACCTGCAAGCCCTGCAGTAGCAGTGTTTCCTGTAATGTATTTAGGATCTGCACCTGCTATGGTAAAGATTGAGCCACCCTCTCCTGCAGGACTAGTAGTAAACCCATTCATCAAAACCCCGCCAGCTCCCAGAGCAAATGCTGTGTTATCGCGGATCTCTCCACCAGAAAAGATGAACTCTTTCCAGTGGTCTCCACGCTCTGGATGTCCTGCAGGCGCACTGTTAAAAAGCGAAAGACCGCCACCCCATTGAGAAATATTTTCATTGTTTCGTATGCTGCCACCTGTCATAGTAGCTAGTGTTGTAGTAACACCAATCGATACGCCTCCGCCGTCGTTAAGAAGGGCCATATTGCCAGAAAATTCACCACCATGCATGTAAAATCTATTGCCATACCAACCTATGCCGCCTCCTTGGACTCCCGAAACATTGTTGCGCACAGCACCTCCATACATGGTGAAAGTGCCCGTATTTGGAAAACTGGCTTGACTTGTTATACCACCACCGTTTGACGCGGATCGGTTATTCGAGATAACACTGCCTGGCTGTAAAATTAAGTTCCCGAGAATTGCCCCCACATCGCTCCCAGAGCGAAGAACGGCAATCCCTCCTGAGTTGACAGTGTTATTAGCAGCAACCCAAGCAGTATCTCGAGAAATGCTAACATTGCGAAGCTCAAGTGTTGCACCATTTGAGACAATAAGGTGCCTTGGCTCTGCTCCACCTATCTGATTTCTGTTCCATACTTGATTTATCGCATTATTGCTGTCAAGGACAATATGTCTGTTCCCTGCAATGGTAATAGTATCAATCACTGGCAGATTTCCTGCCTGTGTTCCTGTAGTTGCTAGATTTCCAGGAAACTGAATAGGAATAAGATGTACTTGACCGTTGGCTGGAACCTCACTGACTCTTTGTGCGAGCTCTTGAGGACTTGTTACCACTGTCATGGTTACATCTATGGGGGTAAGAGTGGACGCAGGTTCTATACCTATGTAGCCGTCTGCTGCTTCTACAGGGCTCAAGCCTTGAGATGCCGCATCGGGGTGCACCATGACGGAAGTGGCAATTGAACTTTGTATCTGAGTTGCAACTGACTGAAGTGCGTTTGAATTTGCTGCTGCGAAGAGAGGGAGTGCCAAGAGAAGGATTGCTATTGCTAGTAGCAGGTAGCGCTTTTTCTTTCTAGGAAATCCCCCCCCCCCCAGGGATTTTTTTGTTTTGTTGGTTGGTGGTGTTCGTCTTTTGTTCCGTGTTTTCAGCCTTCGGGTCTCGCTCTTTAGCCAATTTGCTCTTCGTCT